>Ga0209489_104959_pt1 | contig 23823 bp, 9 predicted proteins | sample SiratrowhiteBW_FD_187527 | JGI IMG/M metagenome (GOLD analysis project Ga0209489, IMG submission 187527) | Root nodule microbial communities of legume samples collected from California, USA - Siratro white BW (SPAdes) (version 2) | ecosystem: Host-associated > Plants > Roots > Nodule | place: USA...
ATGAAAATAATTGTTGTAACCTCTAACGAGCAACAACACCTCGTCTTAGGAATCAAGCTGTTTTCCAAAACCCTAACTCCTTTTATATTAAATCAGAGAAACACTTATATCCTTTTTTTTTTTTTTACTGGATACAGAAAGTAGTTAATGGAGTGCAGAAAGCAATTGCCAATGTGTAGAAATATCTGTTATGCAATGCTTATTTATACTTGATGTGATAAAAAATGGCGAGCACTATTGTGTGAGCTGCTCCCACAGAAAATCGGAATTGCATGTTTTTTCATTATTATTGATATGACAGAAATATTGAGTAAAAAGATTAATGATTGAATTCACAACTATTGTTACATATTCCACGAGTATTTAGTACATCAAAATTGTCACATATTGACGTTTTACTACACTCAACCATTCATTTAAAATTATATGAAAATTCCACAATTATTTTACTGTTGATGGAGACATGAATTAAAAAAATGATGTTTTCATCAAAGGTTCAAGATGGAGGAAGATTCCCATACCATTTGCAAGGACTTGGACAGTGTTGATTGGGGTCCAATATGTTAAGTCACGTTTTTAACTTAATCTATAAATCATAAATGTGAATAAAGAGAACATCGTTTTGATCAATCCTTTTTGTCAGTAAATTATTTTATATTGTTTGAAAGTAACATCCTTATACTTGATACAATGATCATATAATTTGAGATAAAAAAAAATTAGTAAAGAAAAATCTCAAATGTTGAAGACTTTTGATTAAAAAGTTAGATCAGGACGCAATAAAAATAAAAAAGTTGTTTAGAATCAAGAGAGAAATTTACTATCCAATTTTCTGAAGACCAAAATCTTCAAAAATTCCTTTATTTATTACAAGTTTTTTTTTCTTCTTTTAGCATTTTTGAGGATTTTTTTAGATTTTAAATATTTAATTTATATATCTATATTTATTAGAAAAAAATTTAAAATTTTGTGATGTTTCTTTATAACAAAACAATATTTATCAAACTTTTACTTTTTAGATATTTCGTAATTTTATGTTTGAAATTTTTTACATTGTGATTTTGTCATTTTGCATATATTGTTGTCATTTGTGTTTATCATACACAGAACAATGTTATTGTAATTAGTACTTTTCTGTATTTTAAGTTTTAGTTTTAATACATAATTAATTAATTTTAAAAAAAATGTCTAAAGCTTATGTCAGAGATCTTATCTAAAGATGTTACATAAATTTACATAAAAGAGTGCACTATTCCATGTAAGTTTATATCAAATATTTTATCTTATGTAAATTTACATGTCTTATTTTTAAGTCAAAATCTTAATTGAGATGAATAAATTCAATGACTTTTTATACTAGTGTACATCCCATTATATTATTAACTCTGATCAATAATTTAAACTACTAAACTCGATTTTCAAATTTTAATTTGGTGTTCAAAATATTAAATTGTTTTTAATCCCTACTTATAAAGTTTAAAACCTAATTTTTGATCATTTTATTGATTATTTTAAATTAGTAAACCCTAATATAAATTTTTTAATACACTATGTAAATATTAAACCCGAAAAATAAAAGTAATTAATCATTTAAAATAATGAACCCAACTTTAAAATTTTAATCACTAGTCCAAAATATTAATCCTTAACTTAAAATTTAAATTTCACCTTTAAAATATTAAGCCATATTTTAAATTTTCAACCCAAAGTTGTAAATTTTATATGTTTAATAAAACCTGCTTTTTGATATGTTATTCCCTACATTAAAATAATAAATCCTACTTTATATTTTCAATCACTAGTTAAAAGTATAAAAATATTAAATCCTACTTTAAAATCGTAATCTCGAGTTCAAAATATTAAACTATATTTTAAATGTTAAATCCCATACTTCAAAAAATTTAAACCAACTTATGATCATTTTAAATCATCAAACTTTTTGTTTCTTCAATACCCCACTTTAATATTACACGACACAATTTCTCAAAATACTGCATAACATAACATATTTTCATATTTTCAGACATATATGTTTAAAACCATAAATGCAACAATTCAAACTATACCTTGGCTTATCAACCAAAGACTCAAACCGGGAAAACAAAAAGTATAATAACGATGCCTCTTAAAACATATATAAGTTTGAAGGATTAATTACATGAAACAATCAATCATATGAATGAATCAATTACATAACTACATTTCACAACGCTAACATCAATTCAAAATTTCTTTCTCAACAATTACAATATGTGCTTCACAACTTTCTATATAATCAGTAAATACATATTAAGAAACTACTCTCTACTAATTCATAATTTTATATTTGTAGTATAGGGTCTAGCATAGTCAAGGTCAAATGGTAGGTGGTCTTGATCAACATGTACTTGGTCACAGATGATATAACGTTGTTAACCTCGACCAATCACAATGTTTCCATACAATTCGACTCTTATAAATATAATGCAAAAACAAGTCAACACGAGGTACAAAAATTCAATCTCTTAAAGTGTCAGTCTAACATCGTGTATTGATTTTGACATTAAAATATCTTTTGCAAGTATCTTCCTACACCCTACTGAAAACTGATAACTACTTCCGAAACCGAAAACTACGCCCAAAACTAAAGACTTCAACTGAGACTAAAGATTCTTTAAGCCTCTGCAACAACATGTAGTATAGTATGATAGTTGTGTGAGAATGTTAGTACAATGCACCGTGCCAATTTATTGTATTTGTCGTGCATGAGACTATGATATTATATGAGAGAGATAGTATATATTCACATGATGTGCAAGGTGAAACAAAGACAAATAAGCAAATACATACAATAATATCTCTTCTTCCGTAAATCCCATGTCTTTTACCATGAATCACTACGTGTGTGTGCTCCATTTTCTTTCTCTACACTTCTACACAAATTACTCAATCTAAACATCAATAATCTCACCAATTGATTCTATCCCATCTTCTTGCATAGTCCAATCGCATAAACAAACAAATAAGATAACTAACAAATAAGATAATTGCTTGCAATCCATCCGAATAATTATGAGAACATAAATAAGCATTTTTGTTAGATTGTGATTATTAGTACTTTTATTATAAAATTATTATTATTATTATTTATATTATTTTTATTCCTTATAGTGTTATTATTATTATTTAATATTTTTAATAATAAATCTCCACTATCTTAATATGACATATAAGATTTAATATAATTTTACTGTCACCTATATCAAACTATTAACAATCATTCACAATAATGAATGATATGTTGATAAGTGTAACTATTGTCCTAACAAAATTACTTGATTTCAAACGTGGGACAGATTTAATCATTTTACATCGTAATTATAAAACACTTCAAATATATTTATATTAATATAGTTTTTTTTTAAATTTTACAAAGTCAAATACATTTTTATTACTATATATTGGTTTGGCCTGTACTCCATACATTTTAGAAATTACATTCTTCAACCACACACAAGTAAAATTAATAGACCTTTCCTACTAGGACGTTTCCATTCTTGAGTTTTGAAGATCAACACTATTAGATTACCAATTTACCATACTTCCTGCAGTACCAGTTCAGTTCTAAATAAACTGCAAGAAATCCATTTTCATTATCAACAAAATCATTGATACCATCTACACTAGTCAGATTCTCTAACCATCCAGCAGGCTAGTTTGACAATAAATAGTAACAGGTATGGTGGCTATTCTCAAAGATGACAACAAGGCCTTCAAAGTCATCAATTCCACTGCAGACACAGTCACAATAATTGATAGCTAGGTCAAGGACTGTTGCAGCACTGATTTTGAGGTGATGAGTTGATGAGAATACACAATGTCTTACAGAACACACATGACAACAAAATGATAATGCCATGCTCATCCAAAAACTCAGAAGAGGAGAACACTGTTACAACACTGTGTCTTGGAACTCACAGATCACAAAGACTTTATCAAATGTAAATGCTTCCACAGTGGGGTTGACATGCAAATTCTCAATCATGGGTTTATCATGGAGCAGTCAAGATTTATTCCCTTTCTCTATTTATAGTCACAAATGAAGTATCTAAATATAATACTTTTAATATGTATAGAAGATAAGGCTAATTTATAAATTTTAAAAAAATACTTATATAAGAAATATGTATAATTTAATTAATATTTATTTAGATATTCTTTTAACTTAAACTTTTAAATCTATTTTTAAAATTTGTAAACAAAAAAAGAGTGAAATTGCCTTAATTTACTGGAGTAGTTATTATTGTTCAACATCAATTTAAGGAACACAACTTTTGCAACCATGATTGATCACAGTATGGTTTTTAGTGCCACTATTTGTGAGTAGTTTGATATTCAAAGTCAATGTAGGAGAGAGTTTAAAGGTCTTTATGGTTAAGAATAGTACTTACCTTGGACTGTTCTTTATGTCCTTTCCCATACTTGCTGAACACTGAACACTGTTATCCTCTTGGACTTACCTATCATGACTTTTTCCACATTCTGTTATTAAGATATTTCTCTATCCTACCATTTTGCTTTGCCTACTTTCTTGTAGTTTATATATATATATATATATATATATATCAGATTGGACTATCTAATTTGAGCGTCTAAACATGAAGGTTATATGACATGCCACTCACCATTTACATATGCACATTTGGTTTGCAATGGAAACCTTTATGGTTCATTAGCTTGTATTGAACCCTTTGATTAGGGGTTTTTAAGGTTGTACATGATTGAAAGTGAATTTGAAAAAGTTAAAAAAAAATTAAACATGATTGGGAGTGGATTTGAAAAAGTGAAAAAAAAAAAATGTGATAGTTTGGATTAAGGGAAGAAGATTGAAGAGTAGAGAGAAATGAGAGAAAAAATTGTAAATTATTTTATTGATATGAAAAATATAAATTTTATAAAATAACATATTTATAAAATAATTAAATTATATTTATTATTATAAATTAATTTTGATTAAATATTAAATTTTAATTTATTTAAATTATTATTATTAACATTATTAGTATAATAATTATTAATATTATATTTTTTCTTATTATTAGCTCTTTTATTTCTTTATTTATAATTATTTCAATATTATATAACATAATTATAATTTTTATATAGCATAATCACAATTAATTAAGTTATATAATCAATTATAATTATATAAATCTATATATATATTATGTTATATAAGTGATCTTGTAAATATGAGATCTAGATTAGGAGTATTTATGTTAAGTTGTGTTTTTTCTTTTCTTTTAATACTATTAAGAAAACACTTAAAATAGCTGACAATTAATAAAAGCAAATACTGACAACAATTATAATTCAATCTACTCACTCAAAATATAGAGAAAACAAGTAAGACATACTTCAAGTATACACATTTTTTATATTTGAATTGATAGTGACATAAATGGTTATTTCTTGTATAATATAACTCAAGTATAAATTCAAAATTATATTTAGATTTATCATGATTCATTTAAATTTTAATGTTAAGTTTATTTTAATAACTAGTAATTAAAAATTATTAATTAAATTTAAAAATAGTTAAAGATAAAATAAATAAATTAAAATTTGCATCAGTTAAGAAAATAAAGTATATATATATATATATAAAAGGATAAAATAGAAATTGGATGATAGATCTATTTGCTATTTGTCAGTGCGGTGAGTGAAATCAAGACATAAAAGGTTAATGATTATAATTCAACTAATTTAAATTTTTCTCATTATATAAAAAGTTTACGTACAAAATTGAAAATGATATAAAAGTATATGCATATATAATCAATTATGTATATAATCTTTCAATACAAAATAATTCTTTTAGCTTAATAAATTTCCGTGTTCCACACATAAAATACACCTTGTATACGAAATTGTGCTTTTACAGTTGTCATGTGCTGAATAAGAAATTATCGCTTCACAATCAATTGTCTGAATGGAGTATTAATGTTTAACAGTTGTTAAGGTGATTTTTGAATTCACAATCATACCTTCACGTTTAACCCTCTTCCCATCACCTTCTCTCCTAGGAAGTGGTGATGACAACTTCACACAAATTCAGATTCTTTTTCTCTTTTTTCTCAAGTCTAAACTGTTTGCACTACGTGGCATATGAAATCTTAACATCACTTTCATTTTTCACACCTACTTAACACTAAAATTTATTATTATTTTATTAATATATAATATTTTATTAATAAAAATGTTAAATAAAAGTTTTCATTTTTCGAAATTAAACTGTCATTTTTGGAAATCTTACCCGCTCAGACTCTTATGTTAACATATCTACCATACACAAATGTTACAGTTGCCAAGAACTAATATCATACACAACACTCAGACTCTTATGTTAACATATCTACCATACACAAATGTTACAGTTGCCAAGAACTAATATCATACACAACACAAAATGGAACGTGAAGAGCTAAAACCAAGTTCAAACTCATATATCTCCAACCAAGTTCAAACTCATATATCTCAAATTAGTGTTCCGTTGCAGAGTGGTTTTTTTTTCATATTCCACCTGTCTAGTAACTAAAAACTAAAAATGTCTAGACACCAACGTAACTATCACATTAACAACAGCAGTCAATTATTGCCGAGGAATTGAGCCATCAAATGGCCAAGTGTTGACAGCCACCGTCTGGGGGATGTTTTCCCCCAACAGTTTGCGAGTAAATGGCCCCATCGAGGAGTGGACGGTGGCCGGAGAGGAGGATGAAGAGGAGTGACCACGCTCACAAGAGGGACACAATGTAAGAGTGGTGGGAGGGTTCATGTGCATGTACATTTGTGGGGATGATTTCAATGCCTTAAGCTCTTGGACCTCCTTCAGCAACCTTCTATTCTCTTGAGTTAGATCCTCACAACATCTCTTCAAGATTTCACAATCCACTTCAGTTTGCTTCAACTTGGTTCTGTAACATCATTACGTTATAGTTCATATGATATACGCAAAGCTTAGAAGAACATGATCATACCACAAAAGTGAAACAACACCAATCACGGTACTATACTATATTTGTGTGGCCCTTTGAATTTATTATCTATATGTTTGATATTTGACATCCCATTATTTTAATTATTATTTTTGGAAACTTGATTGAAATTTCGGATTTAGGTCAAGATAATTGTGTCCTTGATCATGGTCAAGGAGGTGTAGTCAAACCCATTATTTGTTTTGACGTTATGCTAAAGTTGCATTGAATATGCATTTAAACAGTTACATTAATAATTAATTTTGACCAGGAACAACAAAACCATCCCACATGAACATCTCATTCAAGAATTAACATTATCTATATTTGTCCATTAAAAAAAAATACTTACAAAAACATTAGAAGAGACATGCAATGACAATCCCTTGTTCAAAACATAAAACTTAAGGAAATAATGTCATTTTAAACCACTCACTAACACCACACTTTTTAAATAATTATCCAAAATAGCATCTTTCTGACCACATTATATACTTTTCTTATTCAGTCAGGCTTCAACTTATCATACAACACGTAGCAAGCAACTCAGACAACACATTGAAAGTACAAAAAATAAAATAAAATGAAAGGCAACATAAAGTCAAAAAATAATTATATTTAAATATTAATTAATTATTATAGACCCTTACCTTGCCCTTCGGTTCTGAAACCACACTTCTACTTGTCTAGGCTTCAGATTCAGCTCCTCTGCCAAAGCTAGCTTTCGCTTCTAAAATTCAAAACAAAATAATTATATTTATCATTATTCTTATAATAAAACAAACTCCATCTAATAATAAATTTATTAACTTTTTAAATAAATTCGAATAATAATAAATAACATAAATTTCAAAAAAATATCCTTATACATCAAGAAAGAATTTACACAGATGCCACTAACTAACCGGATTGAGTGTGGTATGCTCCTTGAATGTTTCTTCCAACAGCATGGACTGTTCTTTCGTCAGCCTCAGTTTCTTTCTCCCGCCTTCGCCGTCTCCACCGCCGCCGTCATCATCATCGCTCCCCCGCGAACACGAGGTCCTCTCTCCGGCCACGGTCACAGCATTATCATCATCTCTCTCGCTTCGCTTGCTGCCGCTAACACTGGACATCGCGCTGTTTGGCGAGGAAACGCCGTTGTCTTCGTCGCAGTACGCCATCTGAAGCCTCGTATCTGTACATGCAAGAGTTTCGAATATATTTACTCACTCAGAAATGGCAATTTTTGTAATTAAAGGACAAGGCTTAGGCTATTTCTGCAAAGAATAGTATCTGTATTTAGAAATGTCAGAATAAAATTAGAAAGTAGAAATGGCCACAAAAAAGTTGCAGAAATGAAAAAGGCCTGTCCAGAAATTTGTTAAATTTTTCTTATCAAACATTATTAAATACTGCTTAAATATTCATTATGGAACAATAATCTCAGTCAAAGGCACCAAAAACATTAATGGCTGTTGCAAAAAAGTTTATAGAAACCTCTTGTAAAGAGAAACCGGATCTGAATTGAGTTTTTTGAATGCATGAGTTAGACGTAACTATAAGCAATAAGGTTTCAACTTTGAAAGTCAGATGAAGAACTTTTTATTTATTCTTTGAAGAAAAAAATAGACGGAGTGTGTGTGAAGAGATAAAGTAACAAAAATTAATCTATGAATAAATTCTATTTTTGGGTGAAAAAACAGCCATAAAAAAAGGAGAATCTAGAAACAAAATATCAGGAAACAGAAAGAAGAAGAACCTCGTACCTGGTAACTGAAACAAATCAGCAAAGAGATTAGTTTTGTTGTGACTTATGGGAACAGGTTGGGGTTGATTCACTCCCAAACTCAAGCTCAAACTCAACCCAAGCCCATCATCTTTTTCAGCCATCTCGCTTCAGAGGAGAAAAACCAACCACCAATGTGTTGGCCACTTGAAAAAAAAAAAAAAAAAAAAAAAAAAACAGAAAAATGGGTGAGTTGGGGAAGGCAAAATGAAGGAAAAAAGATGGTGTTTGGTGACAGTGTGAGAAACAGCTTTGCCTTTTTTGCAGTGAAGGGAAACTGATGGATGGAACTAAATATATATATAGAGAGAGAGAGAGGGAGCAAAAAAAATAGTGAATGAATGGTACAGAGTTAATTATGACCTGGGTCAGAGTGACAAATTGGCTCAATCATGACTTAAATGGCTAATCCTAGGCATTTTAATACCATTACCTCATTTCATACATGTCTTAGGATTTGGATTCTTCAACTCTAACTCAGGTTACTTTTAACTCTGGTTACTTTTTAGCATACTTAATTGTAGATGAATAGATAGTCAGTGTTGGGGATTAAATCTGGATTAGGAATCCACTATTATTATAGCAGAGGTAACTGATTATGCCAGAGCTTAATTAGCTTTAACTAGTTTTGTTGATGAAACTGCTACTTTTTCGCTAACAATGTTGACCAGAAAGAGGAATGCATTTGTTTCACGTGATGTGCTTGGAATCATCATCATCGCCTCATCATCATGGACAGATGAGTGAGTCTACCTTTCAGCGATCTATTTCTGTTATAATAGATAAATATATTATTATTAAAAATAAAGGGTTGAAATGAGGTAAGTTTATGTTTACTTTTAATTATTATTATATAAAAATTTAAAATTTTATAATATAAGATGGTAAGAGCTATGGTATGATGCGATGATGAGTCTTGCAGCGGGTTTCGTGAGAGTGTGGGACATGAATTTTCAATGGCATGGTAATCCCAAATCACGAGGTATAACAGTATCACAGAGAAGGGTTTGAACTCCAGCGGACAATTGCGCGTGAAGTTGGCGCGTGAAGTTCATACTCTGAAAATTATTTATTTCAAAGGGCATAAGCATAATTTTCACTTCTCTTTGCCTTGGGAGTTTCAATGTTAATCAAATCAAAGTGAGCAAAATTCTGCTCCAGTAATGAATGACTGTACAGAACGCGTGTCAATCCGTAATTTTTATAAAAAAAAATTATTATTAGTTTCTATAAATATTTTGATTTGCTTTTATATAATGATGTTCAATTTTTAACATTTTTATTGTTAATTGTTAGAATTTTAAAAAAATCTATTTAATTGTTTAATCATAAGATTACTTTTTCGGTACATAATTATATAATTTGAAAAACTTTTATTATTTTAATTATAGTAATTAATATTTAATAAATTAGCATAAGATATGTTAGTGATATAAAAAATATTAAAATACAAAAAATTTAACTCTAATAATTAAAAATAGCACTACTTTGCTACTTTGTTTCTATATAGTTGTGTTTCAATTTTTATTGTTAATTGTCATAATTTAAAAAAAATAATCTATTTAATCTTTTAATTATAAGATTACTTTTTCCGTACATAATTATATTATTTGAATAACTTTTATTATCTTAATTATAGTAACTAACATTTAATAAATTAACATAAAATATGTCAGTGATATAAAAAGTATTAAAATACACAAAATTTAACTCTAATAATTAAAAATAGCACTACTTTGCTACTTTATTTATATGGTGTTTCGATATTGGTAATAGTCAGAATTTAAAAAAAAAATATTTATTCCTTTAATTATAAGATTATTTTTTTCATACATAATTGTATGATTTGAATAACTTTTATGATCTTAATTATAGTAATTAATATTTAATAAATTAACATAAAATGTGTCTGTGATATAAAAAATATTAAACCAAATAAAATAACATTTAATTACACTTGAGTATAATCATATGTGAACTATTACAATTCATCAAATGATCATGTACCACCTTTGAGTATAACAAAAAAATTAAATACATTAATAAATTATTATAGAAAATAAAATGTAAAATAATAAACAAAACATGGATTATGCAGATGGTCAGTAAACTTATTTTAAAAAAGCAGTCACTGAGTCAAATCATTAACATTATATAATTACTCAAAATAAATAATCATCATTATATGGTTATGAGTAAAATTTTAAAAATAGTAACTTTCAAACTACTAATTCAATCACAACAGTAATTAAGTGTACAAAAAAGTTCATTACATCTATTTTTCTTTTAACTTTAAATTTAAATAAACCTTGTTGGAAGTTTTAAATGGATAAAATAGTATAAATTTGAATATAATTACTTAACCTCAATTGCTTTCCCTTTAAAGAAAGCATTTATAACTTATTTTTTTTATCAAGATAAAATTATATCAATTTTTTAATAATTAAAATCAACAAATTTGATATGCACTATCCAACTATTTCTAATTAAAAAATTATAATATTTTTTTAAATATTTGAAATCCTAATAAAAAATTAAAAAATTCATATTTATATAAAAAAAATTGACTGAACACATTAAATTAATGACTTATATGAAATATACATTTACTAATATTTTTCTCACCTAACAGTATATTATTATTATTTTTTCAGCTCACTCCACCTTCTATAACAATTAAAATAATAAATATTCTACAATTCATGTAAATATTATGGATACTGAGAAAATAAATAAACAATGACTATATCTGTCTTTCATTTACCCCACCTTCTTTTGTATCTAAAATTGAAACCATTAATGTTTTACAATTAATTTTTAAAATTCATATATAATATTGAAACCTCTAATATCTTTTCAATGTTGTTGAAAGTAAAAACATGTCCAGTCAGCTACCAGAATGGTCAATCTTTAACAACTCAATGCTCTTTATAAATTGAAATTATCATAAAGTAACCTTTTAATTAATTGCAAATAGAGTTTTTTAATCTAATTTAAGATAAGTAACTTATAAAAGTCAACAACTCTTCATCCAGATGTAATGGAGCAAGCAAGAAATTATACCTATGCATGACTAACAAAGAAAAAACCACCGGTTTTCATTGTTTGATCAAAGTCAACCAAATTTATACTTCATAAATGAGGTCGGTGATAACAAATTGTTTGATTAATATTAGTAATGTAACATGCAAAAATATTGACATTTAAGATTTGATTGTTTTCTAAACAAAATCATAATTCAAAACACAAAAATAATTATATTAATTTCTATACTGAACAATTTATTGTCAGTAATTAAATTCAAGTTATAAGATTAGTATTTATAGAATAACAATTTATTTTAATAAAATTAGGCATCAATTTTGAATATTTAATAAATTAAAATTAGTTTTTATATTGTGATATTTCATTTTATTTTTTAACGTACTAGTAAATAAGATGGTTAAGTAAATCTCAATTATTTAAAAAAACATATTATCTTGGTCAAAATTCTTTCAAGAATTTAAGGTTTAGGGTTTAAGGTTTATCGAGTAGGAGAATTTTGAAACTTAGTGTATCGTATACGATTGATACGATTAAGATAATACTTATCTATACAAAAATTACCAACAAACATTCAGATCATAAAATAACAAATAAGTCATCAAACAATTAAATTAATTATTAATTTGTATACATAATTAGTATAATACCTATCTATACTAAACGAATTAACTTAAAAAAATTATAATAATAATACATAATCACTTTGAATAGTATTTTCGCTTGCCTCTATAAGAATAATAGATGTTACTTGATGAAAGATATTTTTCTATATAATATTAAATATTCTTACTTAAACATCATAGAACATTTTTTAGATATCCATATACAGACTAAGACTAAAAAAATAACATGTAAAATTCTCAGGTAAACAAAATATAATATAAGACAATTTTTTATCCATACAAGAACAAAATTATTTTACTGAGTGAAAAATTGATAGAAATATATATAATTTTTCAAAATTATTTTTGGAAAATATCTACATTGTATATAAAGTTTAATATATTTATGAGGGAATTATAACTAGACATTATTATTATGTTAATAAATTGAAAATTAGTGAGCCAACTGTCAAAATTTCTTGAGTGGATTTGCCTACAATATTTTATAATTTGCGTACATTTTAAATTGAAAATTAATGAGATAATTTGTGTACATTTTTTTATAAAGATTTATGAAAGTTTTATTTAAATATTTTTTTTTATTTTATAATTAAAAAGTTTGCAGGGTAACACAGGTCTTAGTTTATATGTTTTTTTCTGCTTTAATTAACAAGGGTTATATAAAAGTGAAATCTTTTTAATTATTTAATTACATATTAAAGTATATACTAGAAGTGTATGGGTAGTTGTAAATATAATTACAAAGCATTGTAAGAAAACCACAAATTAACCATAAAAAGTTATTGACTGATAAAATCTTGTTAATAAAATATCATTGTTCACAAATTTACGAAAAGTTTTGTATTAATTTATTAATAAATTTACCGATAAAAAAATCTATTGTCAAATTATCTATGAGTTTATTTACTGTTAGTTTATTTTTACTGACGAATACCTATTGTTCGTCCACTAAATTAGTAACAAATTTATTCAGTCTATTATAATAATAATAATAATAATCATATTTTAATAATAATAATATTAATTATTATTATGATAAAAAAAGTCTCTCTAAACCCTTAATGTTATATGAAATCCTTAATATTTCAATATATATATATATATATATATATATATATATATATTATTGAATAAGAATTTAAGGTTTAGAAATTAATTTTAATTTTAACTAAATATATTTATAAAAACTAGAAAGATGTTTGTTTGTTCAGAAATATATATCCAAATATTTTGGTGTAGGTTGACAGATTTTATATTTTTTTTAATTTTTGAGAGTTTTATTCATGAGTAAATAGATAAGTTGAAATTAAATGTTAATTTTGAACCTTTCAAAGCTATGTTATACGTTGTAGTTTAAATTAAGTGTTTGTAGTAGGAATCCTTATAATTGGATGATGATTTGAGATGTTGATAACTTAATATATTGGTTGATTTTGATTGAGTTTGATTTTTTGATAATGTTTGTTTTATAACTTCACTTTAAAAAGTATAGTTCTATGAAATTTCCTTTTGTAACATCTAACTGTTATTATGTATTAAGAGTGTTAACTTATTGATATTAAATTGATGAATTTAATTTTGGAGAGTTACTTATGTTTAGGGTTTGGTTTTGACTTAGAATTAAGAATTTTAATGTGTGAGCTTTGGAAATATTTTAACCTAACCAAAACAAATTAGTTTGGAAGTTAAATTGGACTCACAATTATATTCAAAATTTATATAATTTTTTAAATTAGCTAAAAAATTTTCAAATTAGCTTTTAGCTTGTTACGTTTAGTGAAATTTGATTTCAAATTTTGGAAATGTTTTAATTTAATTTATTTTTTTTATTTTATTTGTTGGAGTTCGAATTTCAAGTGTGTTGAATATATGCATAATTCATTCAAAATAATCAATTCTATTAAAATGAATATTATTAAAGATGAAATAGTAAACTTTGGTGGATTTCATTTTCTATAATCATTTTTTTCAATAGAAAAATAAATTTAACTTCACCAAATATTCCATTCATCTATATTCATTTCCATTGAAGAGAACAGTAGATTTTTGTATGGATTTTACTCCACTAAATTCACCCTAGTATATATATATATATATATATATATATATATATATATATATTCTTAAATTACATTAATTATATAATTAGTGTTTCAAATGTTTTGTGGAATTAGTATCTATTTATGTTACTATAAAAAAATTTAATTTATTTATAAATTATTACATATAGATACAAGAAATTTAATATTATTCACGAATTATCATCTACGTATTTTGTATTTTGTATCTATAGGTAAATATTTGTATCTAAGTAAAGAAAAAATTATTATTACCTACATAACTAAATTCATTATTAAAGTACAAAATTTGAATCAAAATTAAGATCAATTTGATCATAAATCAAACAATCCATAATAAGAAAAACCCTAGTAAAACAATACCCTTTTCATTTATAGAATATTAAATGCACCCTATGTTTAGAAACACGCTAACCTAACTCACTCAATAATAATGAAATTTGGATCCAAAACTGACTAAACTCTCTTTTGAGTTAATTGCATTGATTATACCAAAAAAAAAAAACATATATATTTTGTAGTAAAAGAAAGTAGTAACCTAGACTATTTATCTTTGAAGGCATCAAGAGAAAATCTTGATCTCCTGATTTATAAAATTTGTCTATATTCACAACTCTTTCAAAGTCAAACAATTTTTCCAAAAATAAAGTCAAAGTCACACCACTTAATAGGTCAAATAAGAGATTTCTAATTATTGACTCTAATAAGACTAATAATCTTACCATAAAAAGAAATTAATCTAATTCCAATTTAAAGATTGACAACTCTCTTAAAAGTGATTGCTTATAAATCTATATCCAAAATAAAGTTTAAGTTATGATTATTATTATCTAATCAACATACAAAAATAATAACAATAATATTATTATTAATATTACTAATATTATTATTATTAATAATAATATTAATTATATTATTAATAATAATAAATAAGAGGAATTATAATTATAAATAATAATAACATTAACAACATTATCTACATAAACTATTTACACAGATAGATTTTGTATGTATATGTAAATTTACACTTATTACATATATAATTTCTATGTAATTTTTGATTATATAAGAATTTATGTCATTTTTTACATATTTTTGTTATTGGTAAATGTAATTTGTTTTTAGTGTGTAAGGAAAGTGTGTCAATATAAGTTGTTAGGATTTAAATATTGTACTATACAGCCGCCAAAGTATGGGGCCAACAATACCACCCATCAAGCTCCCCTTGTAGTTCGACAACTACTTAAGCTTGGGAAGCTTATGTACTATATAACCACCAAAGAGTATGGACGACAAGTACTCAGACCAACAAGTACCCGAGCTGGCAAGTGCCCAAACCCACAAGAACCCAGGCTGACAGGTACCCAATCAGCGCCAACAAACCAACATCCCCACTTCTCTTGCATTGAAAACGAGCATCTCACATCTGACAAAGAAATAAGTCCTAATAAACGACGCTCTCATCACCTGACAAATAAGAGACTGCACGTCTTTCCTCTTACACATAGTGCAGAACAGTAATCACACCTTATGCAAAAGAGACTGCACGTAACAGTAATCACACCTCTTGCAAAAGAGACTACACGTATTTCCTCTAATTCATGGTGCAGAACAACAATCATATTTTATAAAGAAGAGACTGCACGTCTTTCCTCTGACACAAGGAGAACAATGATTATATCTATGACAGAAGAGGTTATACGTCTTCCTCATAGCACAAGGCAAAGTGGACAGTCACCAGGTATGATAGTATAAATAATGAACAGTGAACAAAGCTAAAGAACTTTTGAAAATTAATCCCAATTCATATTACAAACTTCTTATAACCAAACATGAACGAGAGCATCGGAGTACTTTGGACAAGCATCTTCTCCCTCGTCCCAAATTATCATAGATTAGAAATTCATAAAGAGACCAACATAGTTGGTACCTTGAAGTTTTGTTCTCAACCTCAAGACTATGTAAGAACATTTATTCTTTTCGAGCCTCAGGACTTTATAAAGATAAATATAATTATTACTTATATGAGATCAATGATTAAATATGGTGTGTTGAAAGGTCAATGAAATATTTTAAATATAAGGAAAAAAATATTTTGATAGTGAAATAAGCATTCATTTTGTATAAAATAGTAGATATTGGTGAGACAATACTGTAAGTATAAGATAAGGTATAGATTAGATATACGAATAAGATATCCAAATGTTATTGATAGGATATATTATATAGATAAAAGTATTAAGTAATAAAAAAACTAAACATATTCTTCTTATATTTCTTAGGGACTGAGAAATCACCTAAATTAAATAAATATGTAAAGAATTCATCCTATAATAAATATTAGTTACCGTATAAATTAAACTGAGACAAAAAAAATTATGAAAAATTCAAAGATTAGATGTCATATAAAATATATGATTAATGTCAGTATAAAATATACGATTAATATATTTTACCGTACAATTAATACCGTACAATTTTTTTTTAAAAATAATAAATTTTAGACTTATTTTGTATAATTTCTTTGATATCTTTTGTAAAACAATGATTATGATTGATATATTTAGTTATATCGTTGACCGAAGTCTTATCTGACTGTAACTGATGTATTATATATTTATTGAATAATGGTAACTTATCTCAATACTTTATAACTACATTAATCGTATAATGGTATACGATATATTCATTGTATGTAAAAAGGTAAGAAATATGTAAAAAAAATGAAGGAAATAAATATATAGTTTTGTTTTTGGTGAAAGTGGAAAGTGAGATGAAGAAAGGGTTGGGAGAAGTTGAAGATAAAGAAAATAGTAAGGAAAAAAAAGAATATAAGAAGTTGTGTTGATAATTGAAAATTGAAAAGAAAGGGCATAGGGAAACAGGAGAATTGACACTTTCAAAAGATCAAAGAAAGATTTGGTGGGTGAGTTTGAAGAAACTAGAGTGTGAGGAGGGAGCACTACATAAAGTTCATGCAAACTTACCATCATCCATTGTCTTTTCATCATACATCCATGATGTGATTGCAACCTACTCCAAATTCAACTCCATAAATATTTTTTTTCTCACCAAAATTAAAGGATGGAAGTGATGTCAGCAGAATATTCTGCTCTTGCAAGAGGCAAACAAATTAGGGAGAAAGATTCTTGTCATGTCCATTTGCTAGAGGCACATGGTTCCTAAATTATTTATATTCATTTCACCTTTAGATATTTGGATACCAAATCTACTTTCTTATTGGGAAACTTTACACTCCACAAAAGCTCAACTACAATCCCCTTCAAACTTATTTTGTTCCCAGAATAATTGTAATTCAACATTTGAAGAGGGGGTGGGAGAATGTCAACAATTAAAATTATGTGCAAAATTTATTGCTTTATTGAGTTTCTATAATGTGATGAATCTAATGAAGTGATGTTGAGTGTTGAGAAAATGAGAGGTAATTTTTGTGGGTGATTGATGAATGAGTTAAAAAAATTGGTTTGTGTGAAAGTTTTGGAAGAGGAAAATGGTGATGAGTGTGGGGGAAGAGGGGGCATCCATAAAAGGAAGTGTGGGGGACAGAGAGAGGGGAGTCACGTGGGGAACACATCGAAGTTCACGTGCATGAGCATGTCATGTTGTGCCACGTGGTCCCATCATTGCCCCCGTGCGTCTTCCTTTGTATCTTCCTAACCAGACACGCAATCTCCATATAATCATTGGATACTCTCTCCTCTCTCTCCGTCACACGCTCCTTCCTCGCGCGTCCCCTTCACCTCTCTTCCCCATTTTCATATTTCTTTTCATTCCTAATACCCGCTTTCACTTATCACAACTTAATTCATTTTTAACATAAACTGCTACTTCTAATCATATACCAGACATCAAAACCTTCATTAATTAGTTCTCTATAATCATATATCTTGCTCAGTTAACAGAATACAATAATTCATTATACTGGAAATTATCATATATCGCATTATTAGGAAACTCAAAAGTGAGTTTCAATAATCTATGTGGTGGACATTTTAATTTATATTTCTAGTTTTTAAAATTGTTAGTGTCCTACTAGTGTAAAGTAAGTTTCTATATTTATTTATTTTTATCAAATTATACCGTTTTTACTATATGTAGTTACAAATGACGTATATATATATATATATATATATATATATATATATATATATATATATATATATATATATATATATATATATATATAATCAATTTATCATGTCTTATTGTGAGGTTTGATTACATTTTAATCTCCGCAGTTTCATGTTTCTCTATTCTGAAAAAAGTTTCAGACAACTGGTACAACCTAGTCTTTTTCAAGAGAAAATTATGGAGGTGCAAAAATAAAGAGTATGTCAAGTTGACAGTTTTAGACATGTTTAGCCTTGTCATGTTATACCTTTTTTTAAAAAAAAAAGTGCCATTAAAAAAATTAATGACAATTTAATTAACATAATTAAAATAATTTAGTTATCCCTGTATGTCAGAGTAAAGAACTTTGTTACTGTATACATTTTTTTGACATGAAAAATAGTATTAATCTATTTTCATTAAACCATTTTATTTATTTAAAGATCATTTTATATTTTAGGTTTGTAAAAAATAAAAAATGGTTTCATTAACTAGTTAAGAATAAATTTAGGTAGATAAAATTTTGTCAAGCAGTGATTTTAATTTACAGTTCTAATATTTTATCAAAAATGTATTTACATTAATTTTTTTTAAATTATAATAATTTATAATTAAAAGCTTACTAATAAAACTTGAAAAAAAGTCGGGCATATAAATTAAACAAATTCCTAAATCATTTTTACATTATTTTTATTTCATAATTGAAGATCAATAAAATGATACATCATTATTTTAGTTCTATAATGTTAATACTTTAACGATTTATGTTATTAGGAGACTAACATGCACTATTCCCTTTTATAAATAACTATTGGCGAATCTTGGCTTTTACACCTAAGCAACAACACAATATGCTAATCTTCTAAGTGCCTATTTGGTATAAATGGAAAAAGAGGGGTCTTCTACCTTTGCCTCATCTTGCTCTTTATTCCATGATGACAGATAAACCTTATTAAAGTCACATGGTTATTTGCCTAATGCATCAGTTCAAAACAAACTAAAACAAAAGCAAAACTGCTTGCAAATACTAATGGATTCCAAAGGTTTTAAATATGTATCTATATATGCTGCTGACACTTTGTATTTCATATAAGCCATGCACATAACCGTTTTCATCTTCATCTTCCTTCTACAGTGAAAATACAAATCTATATCCAGGTTAAGTAAATATTCTAAAGGGTAAAAATGTGTTTTAGGCCCCTCAATTTGTTGTCAAAATTAATCTAGTCCCTACACTTTAAGAACAACTATTTTCATAATAAGGGCATTTTATACTATTCTAGAACATGATTTTTATTAGTCTTCAAGCAAAGAGACTAAAATATATCAAGATATCTCTCCTAAAGCTTAAGATGCTGAGTATAGCTCTAACACGGCCACTCAAATAAGACCATCTCTATATTTGCAGATGATGTATAGAGAATGCACTAACCTCTTATACCAGTTGATCATGGAAACTATGATATCAAGTCAAAGATCAATGCTCCTAAAAGCATAAGCTTCTAGGCAAATCATTAGTTCAAGAGGGACAACTACAATATCACAACCAGTTAGATGAAGCGATTGCTCCAAAGAAACAATGTATATGTGAAAATAAATAAGTGGAAGACCTGCTGCCACAAAATAACAGAATTTCAACTTCAGCAGTTATACAAAAACATAGGAAAATAAAATCTCCTAAAATGAAGGAAGCTGAATGATGCATAATACTGTAAGATCTCTGCTGATGAACTCATGTTCATCGGGTTAGAAACAATTGGATCACAATAGTTTACAAATCACCTAATCTTGTTTCCAATGGTCTTTTGCTCTTTTGCTCTATCAATAGATCCCATTTTCTGAAGCCTAATTTGAGCTTTGAACTTAGCTATAAATTCACTGGCTTTCTTATCTACTTCAGAATCCAGATCCGAATCATTGACAAATTCAGGTACCCCACTTTCATCTGAGCTCATCCGAGTATTCTCAAGCTCGATACCTGAGTCTTCCTTAGACAAATTCTTGGTTTGTTCTAGCTTGTCTCTGGTTCGATGACTGGAAAATTTAATATAAGAATCCAGAGTTTTCGTATTGACTCCTTTCAATGAAAGATCTGGTTCTCCACTTTTCATTTTATCCTTTTTCAATACTGGCTCAACATTGTTAACATTCTTTTCAACCTTTTCATCAGTTTGCTTGCTAGATGTTTCTCCTATTCTCATTGTCCCTGAGATCACTCCGCTGGTTCTTCTAGTTCTAACTGATTTTCCTCTTGATGGAGCTTTCACTAGGCTTGCAGGTTTTTCTGAGTCTGATTGCAAAGCATGCATTCGCGACTCTTTATTGCTAGGGGGATCTTCACCTCCAATCTCATTTAAACCCTTCAAATCATTATTCAAACTGCTTTTTATGTCATCTGGGAGTGAGGAACCACTAGTATACCCTTGTGCTTGAGATGCTTGCAATGAAGCTGCACCATTTCTTCTAGCCAGAGGTGATGGTGAACTAGAAGAAGATCCATGTGAGCTCTTCTTTTCCCCTAAATCTTCCTTCACCAAGTTCATATTCTCTGATGAAACAGAATCCCGGGAAGAACATAAACTTGACTGTGATGAGAAAGATCCCATAGACTGAAAAGACCTTGAGCTGTGCAATTCAAGTTGAGCTTCATCAACTGACATTGGCCTTAAATGTGAAGGACGGGAATCAGCAACATATTTTCCTTTAGATTCCACAATGCCATTTCTAGAAGACATATGGAAATTCTTCTTTCCCAAATCCACCTCTTCGAAATTCATATTTTCTGAAGCAGGCACGTAGGAATGCTTTTGTTCCATATCTTCTTCCTCTTGGAAATTCACATTTTCTGAAGCTTGCAAATAGGACGTCTTCTTTTGTCCCATGTCTTCCTCCTCCTCAAAATTCATGTTTTCTGTAGTATGCATATGGGAAGTCTTCTGCCCCATATCTTCATCCGGGAAGTCCATGTCTGGTGAAATTGAATCCAAGGAAGAATAAATTCTTGTGTGGGAAGAGAATGGTCTCACAGACTGGAAAGATTTTGATCCAACTGAGTCAAATTGAGTTGCATCAACAGACATTGGCCTAAAATGTGAAGGAAAAGAAGCAGCACCATATTTTCCTTTGATTCCCATCCTTCTATTTCTTGATGAAGATCCTAGGAAAATCTTCTTTCCCAAATCTATCTTCTGAAAACTTGTATTTTCAGAAGTAGGATCATAGGAAGCCTTCGTTGTACCCATATCCTCATCTAGGAAATTCATAATTTCTGAAACAGACACAAAGGAAGTTTTCATTTGCCCTACATCTTCCTGTTGAAAATTCCTCTTTTCTGAGGCAGAAACATAGGAGGCTTCAGGTTGCCTCATTTCTTCCTCTTGAACGTTTATATTATCTGATGAAATCGAATCCAAGGAAGAATACATATTTTGGGAAGAGAAAGATGGTGCTTCAAATTCAGTTTCATCAACCGAAAGAGGCCTAAAATGTGCAGGACGTGTAACATTGCCATATATTTTTTCTCTATCAATCCTTCTATTCCTTGAACGCCATGGAATTGGGGAACCTGATCCACCACCACCAGCAGCATCATTAAATTGTTTCTCCAAATTGAAAGGTCCCAGATCCCCAAACTCCTTACCCCCACTCTTATCCGAGGCCCTGGAAGAACCCCTTGAACCTGAACTGGAGTCACTTTCATTGGCATACTTAGGACTATCTACATCTCTTGCAACCGATCTTAAACTACGAATCGGTAGCCCTAGAGGTTTATAAGCAACAACCTCACCACACTCACCAGTGTTGTAGTTTGGTTGGGCCATAACCACCACTGGCTCACTATGATAGTACTCAGAATTCCAAGCTTGAACTACATTGCTTCCATTCCCATCACATCCAACAGAAGAATAACCAAAACTATCTTCAGAAATTGGCAAATGGGTTTTGTACTGTTCATCAAAAACACCAACAGTACCACCCCCATTGGGGCATACAACCCCTGCCCCCCCATCAAAGTACTGAGGATTCCAACTATGCATCATCATCTTCATCCTCTTCTCATCAACCCCACATGGATTTTCATTACCATTTTCATTTTCATACCCATCATCAAAAATAGTGGAAACAGGAAACACTTTGGACACATAACTAGGTGCAGTGGCGTTATCGTCAGCACTAAAGGGAGTAGTTTCTATTTCTACGTGTGTGTCAAGTTCCGAATTTCTTCTACTAAACAAACCATAAGTGACAGCAATGCCAATGAAGAGAAGGTGGAGAAGCTCCCAGAACTTGTTGAGTACGGTTTGGCTCACAAAGTCAGGGGCTTGAGAGGGAAAAAGTGGGAGAACAATGATAAACAGTGCCAAGAAGAGAGCTTTGATGATGAAACCTGAGCAGGACTTACCTTGGGTGGTGGGTTTTGGTTGGATCCGTGAAAGTGGGAAATGGGGTTTGGTGAAAGGGGTTGAATCCGCCATTGACGGGAGAGTGGAGTGAGTGGCCCCTTGCTCTGTGGTGTGAATGTGTTTGTTGGTTTGTTGGGTGAATGAGATGGGAATGAAGAAAGGAAGACTTTGAGAACAAGGAAAAGTGCATCTGGCACAAACATTGGAAGATAAAAAAAGATTAAGGTAATTGTAATTGCCCAACACAGGGGGGCACATTTCAAAAGCTGTCACAGTCAATCATGACCGTTTGCTTTTAATGACATTGCTACCCTTTTCTTCCATGTTTGACCTTTGCCCATTATTTTGGTTGGGCCTTAACAAGCCCAACAACAGTCCGGCCCAAATACATCGTACTAAAATGTGTAGGGCAATTGCTTCCTGTACCCCCATCAATCCCAGTTCTGCTCTTCTCATTTTTATTGGTTTCCGGATTAGGGTTTTCGGAAGTGATTTGAAACGGGTTTGTGTTTCGGAAACTTAATTTTCCATTCCGGAAAAAGTTTTATGGAAGTTATTTGAGAAATGTCTTGTTGTGTGTCGGAACGTGTATTCAGAAAGTTTAATTATTCATTTTGGAGAAGGCTTTCATGAAAATAATTGTTGTAACCTCTAACGAGCAACAACACCTCGTCTTAGGAATCAAGCTGTTTTCCAAAACCCTAACTCCTTTTATATTAAATCAGAGAAACACTTATATCCTTTTTTTTTTTTTTTTTT
>Ga0209489_104961_pt1 | contig 23812 bp, 12 predicted proteins | sample SiratrowhiteBW_FD_187527 | JGI IMG/M metagenome (GOLD analysis project Ga0209489, IMG submission 187527) | Root nodule microbial communities of legume samples collected from California, USA - Siratro white BW (SPAdes) (version 2) | ecosystem: Host-associated > Plants > Roots > Nodule | place...
ACACTTTCAACTATAAATTAATTTGAAATTGAACATACCTATTATTAATTTTCTTTTTCCTAATTTTCAATTTAAATAATCAATAATTATTTTATATATATATATATATATATATATATATATATATATATATATATCATATTTATTGTGATGTTAAAATAAAAATATTAAAACAAAAGGTTTATAAATATTTTACTAAAATGAAATAAATTTTATTATTGAATTTATTAATTTCATTAAAAGAATCTTAAACAAAACAGATGGTGACAAAATATATCATTTCCTGTTATAATTAATTCTATGCGTCCAACTTAAAAGTAGGTATATATATATAATTAACTTTTTAAGATGTCTTCTCAAAATAAAAGTGTAACGGAATTTCGAGCTTTGAAATAGATAATATTTTAGATACAATAGTTATTAACTTTAATAAATTACTATTTCTCTTAATCGAATAGTCCGGTTAGTATAAGGATTAAAACATTTTTAAAATACTCAGTTTTATTTAATTCATTGTTTCCTGATAAAAAGAATAGTCTGCACTTAGTAATGTGGTTGTGAAAAGTCACAAATGACTATTCATTTATACCAACAAACAAATGTTTATATAATTAATTATATCTAATAATTATTAAGTCTTTATTTTATGATGATAAAAATATAAATATATGATAGTGTTAAATAAATTGGTTGGCATTAATGTAATAAGTAATTGCAAAAGCTTTTTTTAGCATTAGCAAAAAGAGTGTATTGATAGGAGTAAGTTGCTCCAACCTATGCTAAAAATAAAGAGTGGATGCCAAAGTCTATTTAGGCAAAGTCATCAACATACATGGCACTGGTTTTTTTTCTTATGACTACTTTAAATATATAATATATAAGTTTACTAATCCAACAGAGAAACCAAGATCACACCAACCTTAACATCCATAGAAAAACAAATGTTCTGAATTGGAATCAGGCAACTCCACAATGACTCTTATTTTTCTTTTTGTTTAGTGTTGTTATTGTGCATGTGGTTATTGCTGAGAATGTCCTAAGTGATTGGAAGTTCTTAACATGATTCTTATTTAACTTGTGTGACAGCATGTCAGTTCATCAAATAAAGCCAAAGAAGACTGATTCTTCAATTTCATGTTGTTAACTGTTGCCCTCTTTGTTTTGATTTGTAGTCCATAAAGCAGTATCAACAGTGTTCTTGCCCCCACTGCATATGCTTTCCAAGTATGTCAGCTTTCTACATAGTCTTTAGGTTATGTATTCCAAAGGATGCTTACTCTTAGAGTATGTATACACTAAAATACAGATGAAATGTGAACATAAGTTTTTTTTTTCTTATTTTATAGATAAAAATAATAATAAGAAGAATATTTTAAAAAAGAAGTCAAATACGAATGTTATAGGATTTGGAAGCACATTATTGTTCTTAAAAAATTATTTTAAAAAAATTATTTAGTTTTAAGTGATTGTTATATAATAAAAAAACTGATGTGTTTAGGGTTGCTTCTTTACAACATAAAAAAAGGCATTTTTAATAAGGTTGCAGTAATAACGAGAAAAAAAAAGTAAATAAAGATAGAAAGAGGAAAAACAAAAGCATAAGTTACTTATAAAAAAACATTTTTACGTTTTTTTTTAAATAATTTTACCAAAAACATCTAAAATTATCACTGAGTCATTATTTTATTAGTAAATGTAACTTTTTACTTTTAAAAAGTTTAAACATATATTTCTTTGTTCTTTCCCTTTAGTAGTCGACTTTTATATTAATGGTTGAGTGTTTACCCATTCTCAAGCAAGTTTTTTATTTTTAAAATTATGTTAGATATTTTATTTTCAATTTTTTCTCATGAATTAGTTTTTATTTATAAAATTATAACTAGTTTATTTTAAAACATTAAAAAATATACTTCGAAAACCATAAATTTCTGAATATTTTAGAAGTTGTTGAGTAGTTTAAAGAGCTAAATAAAATAAAAGTTATGACTAACTACTGCCTAAAATCAGAAATAATAATCGACTACCAATAATAAATTCATGCCATACGGAATTTTTAATACATTTGTACAATTAATGAGATTTGAATCTTGAATCTTATTCAAACTTTTCATTACTATAGTGACCCTACTATATCTAAGCTAATTCACAATAATTTCATATCTAATAAGATAAGTCACATGGGAAGGAGGTAGTGATAAGGATATATCAATGTAACACAATAATAATGAAATATGTAGTAGAATAATAAAATTCTCTTGTAAAAATATGTGAAAACCATTAATACAAATAAAGTATAAAAAAATCAAGAATAAGAGACACAATTTTTTTTTTTTACATTAACTAGAAAATCTTTCCATGTATAAGATAATAAATTATGAGTCTTCCACGTAAAAAAAAAAATCAGTATAAGAGAGTTTTGTTAGATGTAGAGACAATGACAAGATATATTCATTATATTCAATAAAAATATAAGAGGTAGACAAAAAATATCAAATTATTCCTTCTCTCAAATAAGAAATAAGATAAAATGTTAAAACAGAATTACTATTCTATTCTGAAGAAAATTTCTCCATTTTTATATCTCAAATTAATGATCCAACCATTAAAAATAACCACCACCCTTGATATACCTGTTTCCAAAAATTCAATTTGATCAAACATTAAAAGAATTCACAATTTCATTTGAAAAATCACACTTTTTTCTCTTTTCTCTCTGTTTGTTTTTGTATTTATTCTAGTATAATCTCTCTATTTAAATAAATAAATAAGATAATTTTATATATTTGAATTCATTCTTTAAGAGTCAACAATTAATATTATAAAGCCTAAACACAATTATAAATTCACACTTTAATAATTTCAGTATCACCATTTCCTCATCCATGGATAATGAAATAAGTACAACTCTTGTTATTCTTTAAAAGAAGATCATATATAACAACTATATATAGTTCCAACAGATAGAAAAATAAGTACTCATGAACGTGTATTACAGGTACACACATACCTATGTATGACTTGACTTTTAAGAGTGCCATAATTTATAGGTCATTGTTCACTACCATAGAAGGCCTAGCTAATCCGTGTTTTGTAGGGTATTTCATAACCGGACAAAAGAAAACTATAAAGATGAATAGAGATGGATTTCAGATCCTACAACTTCAAAACTGGTATGAAATATGAACCAAGATGATGCTATGAAGAAGTTAATGGAATATGCTGACACCCTCTCGTTGTGGTTGGAAAATTGAAACCACAAAATTGAATAACTTATGGTAGCACATAAATAGGAACTCATGATAGTGAAGATGTGAGGGCCTGGGTTGAGTTTTCCATTCAAAGAGCAACAATCCCACATGACCTTTTCAGACTCAACTTAGCCAAAAGTTGTGTGCATAGGAAATGGACAGCTTGGTGATCCTTCTATGCTGTGCCTTATCTATCTTAGATTTGACTATTGTGTGAGAGAGAGTGGAACAAGGTTTGGTTCAACACAATAATATAATGGTGTAGATGAAGGACCACCAAGCTTTGGTTAATTAGTTTGCCCTTTTGTGTTTGCATTTATATGCATGCATGGCAATGCCGTGTTCCAGTACACATGCACGTTATCACTATTCTTCCAAAGTGTTTGTTTTGTTCAAGTTCAACTCTATGAGTAGCCCCCACCCTCATCATGCTTTCACCCTATTCTTCTTGCCTCTTTCTGGGTGCAACAAATGCTTTTAATGAACCTAAAGAACCAGCCAAAGTAATTTCTTGTGTTTCATATTCTGCTTCCTGATATTTGATGCAACTAAGATTGGTTCAAACTCCACATCTGAATTGCTCTATTCCTCAACTGATAATTGGTATAGTTGTTATGTTCTTGGAATCATTAATAATATTGTTGGTGTGTTCTTATAGTAATATACTTGTGGTTTGATCCTTTGTGCACACAACATCATGTGAAATCATAATGACCTTAGGCTTCCATTGCCAACATTATGCACATACTCACCATTTCTTATTCTTTCTGAAAAATCTTGTTCAAGACGTGGTTATTTTAATTCTAAACATGTGCAGCTGTCTCATTTTCAAATTTTAGTTTATGATCTTGTGGAGCACTAGCATCGTTTTGCTAAATCTGACCTCTATCAGAACTTCCATTTTGTGTTAAGCATATGTTTTAACATAATGACACAACACTAAAGTGGTGTCTTTGTTTATGGATAACGATTCTCAATCACAGATTCTATGAAAAAAATATAAAAAAATTGTATTAAAGTGAATCTAACCGAGATCATTTATAGTAGAATGACACTAAATAAAGGAAACTTTCATGACAAAAGGCATTTCAATTTTGAAACCTGATTTCAAATTCAAAATGTAAATACCCATCCAAAATCAATTTGATTTCAAGTAATTACAAATTGAAATCCAATAATATTTATAATGTTAATCCCAAATCTAAATCTAAATTTTAGAAAGCAATTAACAATTAACAATTAAAATTCAAAATCAATTTAATTCCAATAGTAACTGCATACCTAAATCCAATAACAATTTTAAATGTTAATTCCAAATCCAAATTCAAGTATAAAACTAAGTGACCCCTGATACTAATCTTACAACAAAACTAACTGACCACTGATACAAATCTTACAACACAGTTGTTGGAATCCAAATTTAATAAGAATTGTAAAAGAAACATTAAAAGAGATGTTAATGAAGTAATACTGAAGTAAAATATATCATATATATCCAATTAAAAGTGTTTGTAAAAATATCACAAATTATTCAAATAAATAGAATACATATATGAAAACAAATACGAAATAATTAAACTTACATAAAGGAAGACTTCAAGGAAGGGGTTGCTCATCAAAGGTTTTACCATAGTGGGATGGATGGACCTAACTTGTAAGAGTTGAAGTATTGTGTTTTTTTATCATGATTAGTTGTTGTTATATCCTCTAAATGTGCAGTTTTTCTAGAAAATAAATTAATAAAATAAAATGTATATAAGGTCTTGCTAAATCAACTTCAATGTGTATTTTTTTACATAAATTCCTTCACACTCTCACTCATCATTTATTTCCTTATTTAGTTCACACTCTTAAATTGCTTGAAAGAAATCCTCTACCATTGGTTTTTTCCACTCAAATCATGCCCTCCTCCAACATAATTGTTACACCATTCATAACCATTCTAAACCCCATTTCTTAAGTGTTATTTTTCGTGCTCAACAATTATTCAAAAAAAAAAAGGGATTTTGTTACCTTTTTCGACTCTTCATCTAGTATTTTCATTATACCACTTCCTACCCTCACACTTACTGTATGGTTCCAAGATCCCTCCGGTCCCTAGATTCTCAATTGTTACTTCATATCCTATCAATGACGTCTCTCCACAATCTTTTTTCCTTCAAACCCAACTTCTACTTTCACTTACTAAGAAGGATCATGTTAAAGCTTTCGATATCCTTAATGTTTAAACCAAATTGAGCCTAGATTTTAATTAACTTACTGACAATTTCAGAAGCGATTTTAAAAGGTGAAAAAAGATAGAACAAGATTGAAACCAGAACCGCCTTAATCAAAATAGCTCTCCCTGTCATAGATATAAAATTTACTTTCCACTTAGACAATTTCCGTCTCACCTTTTCTAATAACCCTTTCTTTCCAAAACATTGCTCTATACGGTTACCACCATTAGAGACCCAAGATACCTAAATGGAACTTTCATAATATTGCAATTTAACATAACCGCATACTATTTAAATTAACCAAATCTTCCCCTAACATAACTTTCATAATATTGCAATTGTTATTTAGATATTTTAAAATATATTAGTATTTTTATTTTAATGCATTAGTTACTTGCTTCTTATGTTAGATTATTTTGCTTTCCATTTTAATTAATGTATTAATAGCTTTTCTTTATATCTAGATTTTTAACCCATGTAAAACGTATGGGATGAATATTTTTTATATTAAGGTTGAGTTCGTGCATTTCATGTTACTTTGACATTATCTTTTATAGTCAACTAGTGATATAAGATAAGTTATAGTTGACAAATAACATTTGTAGATAGTTATATTAATGAGCAATTTTATTTTATTTTTACCTTGACATATTATTACCTAGGAAGATAAGACCAAAGATTGAGAATAGAGAATTCTTGCCAAATTTTATTGACGTTTTCTTTCAAATATAACACCTTTATTTAAGTTTTTCTAAATGAAAATGCTATAAAAAAAAAGTCATTAAGTAATCAAATTTGATGATCAAAATAAATTGATTTTTAATTGTAACTAAAATAGTAACTAATACACATCTCTTACAAATCTACAACTAAAATAATAAGAGAATAATTCGTTAATGATATTAGGTTATGTAGTGAGTGAAATAATGATAAAAAAGTACGGTAGCTAAATTTTAGTGACGGTATAAAATAAAATAGAAATAATATTTAATAACTGAAAATTAATTTATTTTAGTGATCAAATTAATTTTAGTCACTAAATTACTATAAAAATTAATAATTAAAATTAGTGAATAAAATGAGTTAATCGTTAATTATAACTAAAATAACGATAAAATATCCATTTATACTAGTTATCAAACTTTTGAGGTAAAAGATGATTATTAAATTGTTTATTATTAAAAAAATTTATGTCACATGTATTTAGTCATTATTTTAGTTAGAAACAAATTTAGTAATCGATCTTTTAATCAATAAAAGATATTATTTTTTGTGAAAGTTTGATTAAAGTTCCTTTTGATGAGGAAAATTAACATGTATCGAACTTTTTATATTGTTTGATAGTATATAAAATTGTGTTTCAACAAAATTCAGAAAATCCTTAATTTATATGCATCAAATAAATCTAAGTAAAACGACATAATAAAGCATTATTTTCTATCATATAAAGCCTTACGTAGGGAGATAGATGTTGCAGTGAACTAAATCATATAATAGAAAATTAGTGTGGGTACTAAGAATGTGTTTGTTACCCCCAATTTAATGTTTAGGGAGAAATGAAAGTCAGAATTATTTTTTGTTTCGACTATATTTATAATTTTTCCCTCAATAAATCAAATTTTATACAGAAATATAAAATTATATTAAAAATTCAATTATTTTTTAAATTCCTGTAATATTTTGAAATGTTATTAACAAAATGAGTTTAAAGGTTATTTTCAATTTTATAAAATAATTATTTTTATAATTAACCATTTTTAAATTTTACTTTATATTTTTTATTAACATTACATTAAAAATATTCTTATAATTTATTATATTATCCAATTAATTTAATTTTTATTTCTATTACATCAATCTTTTTATCACAAGTTTTTAACTCAATTTTTCTCAATCTAAATAAACTCACTTTCCATCTTTCTTTCTTTTTTCCTCCTCTTCTTCCATTTATTCACTCACATCTATCCAAAAACATGAACATAACAAATGATTGTTGTTTTAACAAGAAGTTAAACAAAAAGTACATTAGGGGGAATGGAAATGACATTTATTGTTTGACAAGCTTGAGACACTCATAACACAAGTGACCTAAATGACCATGTCATGCATGTGGTGCATCACACTTTTTGTTCATTAACAATGGGCAAAGGCATTGACACATGAAATATTAAACAGGGAAACAAAAGGTAAATCAGTGAGCACTAAATTTGAAGACATATGTCAATCATATTATGACATATTATGTTTGGATAACAAAGCAATAATGTCCAATGACAAAGTTAATTAGGTGAGTTTTTTCATGATGTAATCCTTATTAAAGACATCTCAATAAGGGTGTCAACAAACTTTTCTCTGAGTGCAATTTTTTAATGCTGTGTTTTTATCAAACAGTGAAAAAGAAAAGTTTTTGTATGTGTTAGAAAGGGGAGACAAATCACATGCAGATAGAAGAATTAATATGGCATCAGAAGCTCCTTCTGCATTTGTTGCTGCAATAGCACAGAATGCTAAACCTAACGTGAGCGTGTGGCACTCACATTCAATGCATCACAAGGCATTGTTGAAGAAGAAGATGAAAGAGTTAATGCCCCACCATATATATCTCAACTGTGTTGTGTTTTCGATCTCTTTCTCAATTTTCAAAACCTAATTTGGCCATGCCTCGTAATATAGGGTTCTGCATTCTGGAGAAACTTCATAATATTACATAAATTAATTTATTAAGGTCTAATTATGTTTTCATTTTCTGCGATTTGAGGTAGTGTTGATTCTCATATTTTAAGAAAGCTTCTTTGTTTTTGTTTTGTTTTTTAAATTAAATTTATTATTTTGGTTTTTAAATATTAATTTGAGATATTAAATTTTTTTTTAGAAATTAAGATTTAAAATGTAATGTTTAGGACATTATTTCTAATAACTGAAATTTAATGTTTAGGGACTTTTTATTTTTGAGGGAATTATTTTTTTGAAATTCTGGGAATTGAAATTACAAACATTCCAGATTTTTAGAACTAAAAACGTATTAACCAATTATAAATTATTTTTTCTTTACTTTGTAAGTTGGGAAATCATTAAAGAAGTTTATAATAAATATATTTTACCATTTTATTCTATAGTGAACTGTTTAATCTATAGTATAAATTTATTTAAGATAAGATTCCAGTAATTTTAACTTTGAATGTTTGTTTAGCAATAGTAACTATTACAAGTATTATTTTAAAAAGAATATAATACTTTAATATAATTTAACGTTTTGATTAAAATAATAGTCATGTAATTAATATTTTAATTAAATTACTCACTATTTCTACTATGGAGACTCAAATAGTATATTTTACCATTTTTTATTAATGGAAGGAATATTGGTTTAAGAAAAAGTTTTGAAAAAAACATTTAAAAAGAAGAGAAATAATAATGATAAATGTGAAACATTACTTAATATAAAGAAATTAGAATTATTCTAACGATGATTTAGTCCTATACCTATTCCTCCTATTTTACTATTGACAAAAGTTAACTTTTAAGTCTAAAGACTATCTTAAAACACCTTAAAATGCTCTTTAGAGCTACAATATTTTTGTACTTTTATTTTCCATAAGAATAAAGTGTCACAAAAAAAATGTAACATATTCACCAATGTCTCCTTATACCCCATTCTCACTTTCTTTTTTAATTATTTGTCCCATTATTCCTTATTCCTGTTAATCCTTCAGTTATTATAAAAACTAAGATTAATAAATGTAATTTTAAAATTTCTTGAAGGATTAGATGCAATTTTTCTATAAATAAATAATTTTTATTTACAAAAATATTTAAATTCTATATTTTAAAATTATAATTTTTAACTTTTATTAAAAAAGTATCATACTTTATTAAAATATATTTCAGTAATAATATGATATTTTAATAAAAATATAAGGGAGATAAGTTTTTTTAAAGAGAAAACTAGAAAGGATGGTTGTTATTTTATTCAAAACTTAAAAAGAAATACAAATATTCATTCTAAAACTAAAAAAAATGTGAATTTCATTTAAAATAACACGAGGAGAGGATGTAAGTGCAATTGTTTTTAATATTATTCAAATTTAAAAAAAAAAAACAATATAGATTTGTTTCGTATTTGTTTTGTAAACTAATTTTCTTTAAATTTTATCATTTTCGTATGAAAGAATGTGATACACTCCTCTTAATACATTTATTTATATACTGTTATCCATATATTATTATTATTCCAAAATTATTATTATTGTTGTCAAAAGGATGTAAAAAGAAAAAAATAGGAAGTTTGGATACTGAACTCTGCCTTGGAGGGGACAACTCTGCACTGTTGCAGAGCTTTGAATTTGAAATTTCTTTAAATAATTACACTGTTATTTCTGCAACACAAACCACTTGTAGAAGCACTTCTGTGCAGTATTAACTATATCATATGAATTTGAATCAAAAGAGCAGAGTATTCTCCACAATAATTTCCTCTCCCTTTCCTGAACCACCTTCAACCTCCTCCTGCACAAATTTATGTGTAATTTTCAAGTGCCCAGCTTTTTTTTTGGGATCATGTTTCCCAGATACTCTTCTCATTTCACATCAAATTATGACTCAATATCATAACAAAAAAATTGTGTGAAGTTCATCATAATTCAGTTGAATCACTTCACATATTTTGTTGTTATGTGGAGTTCATTATAAACAAGTTTATCAATGTTATTGACCATTACAATTTAGAACAATGAAACCTGAAGGCTGAAAGGTTCTTGTTTGATGAGTTGGGACACTTTGCAGTACCAAATCATGATTTTAGTTGGTGTTGGAAATTAAATTGAAATCAATGAACTAGTACTAAGGCTTTCAACCATGATTTCTCTTTCTTAACTGTGGCCAATTTTTTAAAATTTTTCTATAATCATAGCAATAATACACCACAAGTGTAGTATACTTAACAATGTTATTTAAGAAAACTTTAATTTATTCATTTACCACCATAGATTACAATCCAAAACAATTAATTGCCTCTTTTGCATTCATTATTAAAATTTATAAACACACTACCTTCAACAAGCACCAGTGGTCTAGTGGTAGAATAGTACCCTGCCACGGTACAGACCCGGGTTCGATTCCCGGCTGGTGCATTTCTATGGGAGCTGTGATGATATTTGTAAGTGGTTGATGGGTCAATCACATCTTCATCACTTCCATGGGATGAAAAACTACATCTGAGTTCCCATTTTTTTATTTTTTATTTTCCTTTGTCTTTCTTTATCTTAGTATTGTTAAATGGGAGAAATGTGATACGTTTAAAATTGATGTATCTTTATTTTGGGTAAAATCTGGTTTCTAAGTCTTTTTTTAAAAAAGAAAAAGTTGTAACTTATTTTTATTTGGATTAACAACTTCTGGAGTTTTAATTTTATATCATGAACAAAAATAAATAAATTAATAGACAATAATTTATTTTACTGTAAAAGTCATTATTGAGAGGATTATACTTATGTTTCTAATTATCAATGTATATCTTTTTGAATAATAAATATAAGAAATTAAACTTTATCTTTTTTATAAATTTTCAATTATATATCCCTAACAATTACCATTTGGCAAAATTATTAAATGAGAAAGAAAAATAGTTTAGATGAGCATTTAAAATAAACATTTGCAGAAAATAGTAAATTGAAAGTGATAGACAAGATTAACACAACTGAAACTAAATTAAAAGTACAAGACATTCAGCTATAAATGAAGAACAAAATAAGATAAAATTAGAATGTTGGGAAGACATATGTAGCAAGTGCACTTTTATTGAAGAACAGAATAAGATAGAATTAGAATGGTGAAAAGACATGTAACAATTGCACTTTCGAAGAACAAAACAAGATAATATTATGAAACTATAGTTATGATTTATTTTGTTCCATCTATTTTCCAAGCGATGAAACAAAGTATTTGTTCCTAAACATTACAGATATTCAAATAATATGATGACATTTTTAATCAATTACAGTCCAATTTATTCCACTCTATTATGTTCCAATCCACTCTGATCCATTTTCTATCATCAAACATTGACTAAAATTTTCATAAGAAAAACATTGACTGAAAAAAAAAGAAAGCACACCCTCTACTGGGAATCTTAGAAAAAAATGCTGAAGTAGTTGGAAACAAAATCAGGGAAGAAATCCTCATAGACATGGTAATGAGGGGTGAGATAAATTAGACGGTACATATTAGAACAACAGTTAAATAGCCAATTAGATCAGTGATGGATGTTTTCAATAAATAAACAATGATAAATAGAAGTACTGGATTACAAGTGATGCTTACAGCTATAGAGAAAATATAACACTAGCTTGTGCTTTCCATATAAAACTGCACAAAATCCTCACATCTTTTCGTTTCCTTAGATCCTAAACTTACTCTCTCTTTATATAAACATTGAACAGAATGGAAACCGCATCCCTTCGATGCATAGAGAAGATAGCCTTGAAAACCTCATCCCTCAGAAATGGTGAGAAGGAAATTTTACCTAAATTACGCAGTTATGTTAGTGGGATGAGCATTAGAGCGTCCACAAGGTCTTGGTTGCAACTAGAATGTGCTCCCTGCCGTGTGATTCGGGTTCTTTACTATATATAGTGGGCTTCCACCTCACTGCACGTGCAACACGAGCTACTCTTTCAATTACTTCAGGGATATCCCTCACCACCACAGTTCCTTCTGGGCGTAAAATTCGATCCAATTCGACCAACAAATCGACAAGGTTACACCTGCAATGAAATCATGAAGCAGTCCGAGTGGGTTCATAACTTATGTGAATCGTGTGTCAGCAAGGATGATACAGTATGACAAATACTCACTTTTTGTTTGTTAGTATCTGGAATCAACTTAAAAGAATGAAATTGGAAATCTAGGCAACTTAGAACTACATTTGAGTATCTGTTTAACCACTACTTTTGTTTCTTATCAATAATTTCAAACAAACCAATGAACAAAGCCTGTATAATTTAGTTATGCAACCTCTACAAATGCTAACTAATGAAATTAAAATAGAACGTGTTTAAACAAACTTCTGTATAAGGATTTTTAGAAGAAAAAAAGAAACAATGAAATGAACTTCTCCAAAAACTAAAATTAAATTACGTATAAACTAATTTCTAAACTATCAAATATGACTCATCCAATTTTTTTTTTTAACTTGTGAATGCACAAGTCAGTTAACGTAGCAATTTTTTGTTTATTAAGTAGTAAAACCATGACTGTAAGCACATGCATACTTGACTTTGGTACAAAACTAACAGGAAACTAACGAGCTACAAGTCAGTTAAGGTAGCAATTTTTTGCTCCAGTTTTATCCAATTGTTCGTGCAAACAAATATTTGAAAACAATGATCGAAATTTAAAATTAGTACACGTAAATTCAATCACATCATCATGACCCCAAAAAGTCCCAAGACCAGTAGGGAAAATGTAGAAGAAGCCAGGCCTGTGACTTCAAATTAGCACTTTAGAATGAAAATACCTGTTTTTGGCAGATGCAGGATCCTTTATAAGTGATTCAATGTTTGTTGCATGGATCAGATCATAAGTGCGAGGATATGTCGAGAAAGGTTCACACCTGGCAACATTAATCAAACAACTCAAATTTCAAATATTTGTCAATTCCAAACGCTAATACATGTTCAAAGTGCACTAAAATATAGGCTTTACCTAAAAGAAGGATCCTAATTAAATAAGAGGTGAGTTACATCAGTTTTCATTTTTATAACAAAAACTAGAAGATTGTCACTATTTTTTTTAAGAGAACTCCCAAAAATGAGTTAATTCACAGTCTCGTCCTGTTCAATATTTAGATTAACTGAGCAGAATTCAAGAGCAATTTAGATCCGAGATGCTAAAACCGAACTTGAACTGGATCATGTAGATAAATTCTGATACATGCAGACACGGGTAGAAAAACACAAGATAATATAGAGGTAAGGTAAGTAGTAAGTTCCAGGAAAAGAAAAGCCACTAAACAAGTAAAACTTCAGACCAGGAATCAACTTGTAAGCAAAATAATTTCGGCGAAACAGTAGTTGAATTAAATAGTCTGTGGTGTAACGGTTTGAAAAATCTTTATCATCAAATCCAATAATATTTCCCACATTAAAGTAACTTTTAAGTCATGTTAAAACTTGTGAAGTATACAAGGTAAGGTAATTACCATTGATTAAGAAAAGTGAAATGATAAACAAAAAGTCCTTTTAAGGTAAACACATGAAATATGCAACAAAAAACTCACCAATCATGATAGACGCCAATGAGGCCTCTATCAAAGATTGCATCAAGAGTTGGTGGCTTGTGAGATGGAACAACATTCATAACCCATACAGGATCAGAAATCAGTGCTGCCGCAAATCCCCCAAAAAATGCATTCATGTCCATAACATTGCGTATTGCTGGAGTCCCCAACTTTATTTTTAGAGAATTCTTATAGTGTGCAACTCTTCTTACCCATCGCTTAGTGTCAGCCTCATATAAATCAGCACCATTTTTGAGGACCGTGGACCTTACTGGAGGAGCAGTGAGCCTTTCTGGCCATTTGGATATTGTACCAACAGTATATTCACCTTTGACAGAAGACAACCTAGTGACACATTTCTTCAATTTGAAGTACCTGCAAAATAAATCATCTTAATTGTGGAATCTCAATTAAACACTGTGAGAAGTCCGTAAAACAAATAAGAATAGCATTCTCCCGAGTGCCATTACACCATGTCCGTATGAAACAGATGTGTAGCAAGCACAAATAATGGATGCTCAACACATTATCAATGCTGACCAATGTGAAGCAAAGAGTTGAAGGAAAATTTAACTAGCAATAGCCTGCTGGAAATTACCATGCTAAATTTGGGTCATCTGAATCATCACACATGTCTATACCAAATTCATTTTGGTTGGGGAGACACGTGTCCACTGCTGGCTTTTTCCATATCACAGTGTTACCATCTACAGCAATCAGTTCATAACACAAAGCTCTTGCTACAGCCTGAAGATCTGACCATTCTTTATCTTGCTTAGGCCACTGAACAGGGGGACCAGAAATGACTAAATATCCGCCAGGGCGAAGTAATCTGTCCACTTCAATGAAATAAGTTGCATCTGCAAGGCAAGGTTTCTGCATTATGGTAGTGATGTCTATTTAGAGATTGAAAGATATGCAAAGGTCAGATGTGATAATGAACTTACTGTAGGCTGTAAAAGGGATTAAACACCGAGAACAATGGATTAAGTCAAAGCCAAATGCAGGAAATGGTAGTCTGCGAGTACCAAGCATGGCAACAAAAGCTGGTATTCCTCTTTCAAGTGCAAATTGTATCTGTGATTTGTGTGAGTCTCTTGGAGCAAAAGACATGGTTAATATATTTTGAGCTAGTAAATATCCTCCAAAACTGGCAACCTGTAAAACATGAGAAATATTTTCATGCTAAATAACAACAACTTCTAGTAATAAGATATCTCAAGGAAACAGTAAAATAGATCCTACCCCACATCCCATATCAAGAGCAGTCCTCAGAACACCACCATTCATTGGTATGTATTGACCAAGTTTTTCAATATACTGCTCTGCTCCATCAGGAAACATTGTGCCACCTCCAGGGAATATAAAGTGCGGACCTTCAAGCTTCATCCATCCCTGGTGACCTTTCCTGTCCGCAATCTTGTTGTATGGCATGTTGCTATGCCATATCTACAGAGATCACATGAGTGCTTTCAGAAAGGTGGATCACGGATGACAAATATCAAAAACCTTTTTCTGAAACACATAATTGCCTATGTCCTGGAGGCAGACAACCTTTTTTATAGTAGGTTGCTGCTCCAAAACTTGGCTTCCAAATAATTGTACCAGCATTTGATTACCACCAAGTATTAAAACGCAATAATTATTCTTAAAAAGGTCTCTGCTCAAACACCAAAAAATCAATCACATGCCTGAAAACAGCGCAATAATTATTTTTAACCAGTTTAACCCAAAATCAATCACATGCCTGAAAACACTAAAAAAAATCCCCTATCTTCCAAAAGTGAAAATTATTCAGTTGCAACGACTAACATAATAGCTCCCTTAGTAGAACCAGTGCAAAGCACCATAAGTGAAAGGGTCCTTCTATTGAACGCCCTATAATAAATAGGAACTTTTTATTAGAAATTTCCTGCGGTTTTATGCCACATTCTACTCAAAATATAGAATTTTAATCACAATATACTTATTATAATGCACAGTTTTTTACTTTTATATTACCATTCTCGTAAGATTGTTAACTTTTGTATTATCCATTCTATAATCTTTTTTATGCTCACGATATCTCTCAGTAAAGAGTTGAAGCCTAAAGCTATGTTTGGATAAAAGTTAGAAACACACTTTGGTAAATCAATGCACATTCCCCAATTCCAAGATAAAAAAATGAAGAAAAATATTACAGCTTCAAGAGTAAAAATACCTTAGAACTCTAATGGCTGACATCCAAACATGCACTAATCTCTTATGTTAGAGAAATTCATTTAAGAAATTTCTCTAAACAAACATCTTTTTTTCCATACACACAAACTTAGAAATTTCTCTAAATCACCTCATATTGGTCACTCATCCCGAGGAGTTCCTAATTAGCTAACAATGTAAAAATCTCTCAGTCTAATAACGGCTATATACTGACACTACAAAGCACTTTTACACTGTCATTCAATAAGAATTCACCTCTATAGTAGTTACTATAAAAATCAACAAACTTCCTTATGATAGGATAACACCGTAAAACTATTTTCAACTATCATTGTATAACCTATTTTCTGAAAAGCTTTTAAAAATTAAAACAGTTGTAATTAATAAATTAAACACCATTCACCAACTTTGCATCACTTTCTCATGATTAAGAACACTGCACATACCTTGTGCAAGCTCTCCGGCCACTGCACCGACACCTTGTACCCGCGGGGCGGCGGGACGAGGCAGAGCGGCGTGTTCTCCAGCGGCGGGCAGTGCCTCTCACGGTAGTAATTCATCTCCCTACTCAGCTGGCTGTTCAGCTTCGGATCCTCACACGGCATGTGGTCGGCGGTGTCGGCGGGGCAGGCGTCGATCACGCGCGGCTGCCCGGCCTCGATGGCCGCCGACTCGCGGAGGCGCTGATGCGGATCGGAGGAGGAGAGGATGAGCGACTGGCGGCCGGAGGCGGCGAGCGAGTCCCCCATGGACGTGAAGACGAGGACGAAGAAGAGGAAGACGAGGCCGAAGAACGCCGCCGTGACGACGTCCAGCACGCGCCACTGGCGAGGGCCGCCCACGCGCTTTGAGGCTGGGAGGTTCAAGTGACCCATCGGAAACCGTATTGGATGGGATCAAAACGGCATTGGGGTGTGGCGTTTTGGGAACGAATGAAGTGTGTTTGATGAGAGTGAAGAAGGGTTTATTGAGAGATGAAGAGTGTGAGATTCAGTGTGAAAGCATTTTCGTCTTGCATGTGTTGAGACTGAGCCTCAAAGATCACTCTTTCACCGGTCGGAAGTATGGGATGTAGATTTTGTTGCAAGTAAAATCAAAGAAACTTACTTTAATTCTTCACATCTATAATTTAAATTATTTTAAAATCATGATTTACAATTATTAATAAATATTTTATTAGTTGCTGAGTCTCGGAGAAAATGTACAAAAATAGAAAGAGTATTAAGAATTTTTAATTGAGAAAGTGGGGTCGAGTTTATATTAGGTGTAATGAAATGGAGAGACCCTTCAAGCTTAAGTAAGTGTATGCTTCGGATTCTGGAACAGCATGTGGTTCAGAACTACCATAAAATTGCTGCAAGATATGTCCACCGTTTTCTCACACACAAATTTTAATATCATCGTAAAACGAGTTGAGGATAGAAACGAGCCTCATAAATCGTTTAAAATTTACAAAAATGCATGAATATTTTAAAAATATAAAAGTATTTAAATTTATTACAAATATAGTTATTTTACATTTTTGTGTAAGATTTTAACCTTCAAAAGAAATCATTTAAAAATTTAAGTTCAAATAAAAGTACACTATAAATATAATAAATTACAAAGAATCCACATATTTTAGACTCCTAGTTTAAACGTGAGTCAGTTATTCACTATACATGTCAAAGTTGTTCCTTTATACTAGAAGTCCCCGACATTAAATCCTTAAATTGTGCTTTCAATTCTGAAGAACCTTTCTAACATAATTATAAGTAAAGATTCAATTCTAAATTTCAATTGTATACTCAATCATAATTATAATAACCATACTCAATTCCAAGTTTCTACTTCGTATGCAATATAGTACAAACGAACATTAATAGTGCATAATTGTAGTTACTAAAACATTTCACCGTCAAAGCTTAGCTGTGTAACTATATTTTAATAAAACAATATTACGGTTCCCCCTTTATAAAACAATATTACTCACGAGAATAAATATACAAATTTCCTGAGTATAAACGGTTAATTTTGCTTTCTTTTTTTTTATATTACAATAACTTTAATTTTCAAATTTGATGATATAAATAACAGAACCTCACACTAAACTCAATTATTAGTAAAATTAATATAGCCCAATTACGGAACAAAAAAAATACATATATGCACTTGTTCGCATTATGCAACAAAACATGAAATGAAAAACACACTTAAACCAAATCAATCAATCAGATTTCACTATCTATAGTTGAGTATGAAGTCCGATGATAACTGATTCCTTCGATTTCCATAAGACATTAAAATAAGTAAAACTAAAAAAATGGACAGAATAATACTACTCTACCAAGATTAAGAATCATCAAACAATTAACAGTTAAGGAGATAAACCCAATCAGCCAACTCTGGCCACCCATAGGTTGAAACTTCAACTTTTCCTGCCAAAATAGGCTAGTTAAAGGAGTTGAGTTGACGGGTCATGAGAATGTTTTTGGGCCATCAAGACTCAGTCTTAAGCAACGGAGTTGCCTTAAAAGAGATGCGGGCTAAAACCAGAAAATGAATATCTTATGACAAAATAATTGAGATTATGAAAGAGTATATACAAAAAGAAAGCATAATGTGCCGTTAAATGTTTGCACAAACGTTTTGCAACGTTGACTGAATCCACCAAGCGTAAGGCAATCTTTACCTTCACTCCAGAAACCACAATTTCGTTCACATTATCATCGGTCCACAATCAAAGTTTCCTTAATGCTCTAAGATTGTACTCATGCTTGATAAGATTTGATCTCAGTAACATGGCACGAACATCACGATCAAATTCTCTTCCAGTTTCTAGAACCCTTTGAAAGGTGGCATTTCTTTGATCCGCATGCCGTGCATACAAAATTTTGTTGTGTGAATCAATTCGAGCCTGCAAAAGGTTCCACCAACAATAAACTGTTTAAATCCCGTTTAGACTGTTCTATTGTAAAGGTGCAAAAAAAATTGGAACCAAGGACCTTATAACCCCCAACCAATATCCGAAGTTATTAGACCACAGACATTAAAAAAAGAATAGCATGTGCATATGTCGATATTTTTTCATTATAAATTCAACATAATCTATGTATAGACCAATCGAGGCAAATTAAGAACCAGACCTGTATCTGATTATCAGTGATCAATGCTTCTAGCTCTTTCTCAAGTCCAGCAACAGTTGTCTTGAATGCATTAGCCATCATGTTCAAATCAACAGACACAAATGGGTGTGTGTACTGGATAAGGGCTTTGTGACGAATTTGATCATAAAGAGTCTCAACATGGTCATACAAATGCATATCAAGCAATAGGTTTGCTTTGAGGTTCCCGAGATATTCCAGACATGAAGCATAGTGGCTGATAAAAAGAAAGCAAAGAGATCGAGATAAATACATTCTCCATAAAGCCACAGAAAAGACATGTGAAGACGGGAAAGAAAGCCACCGCGAAGAAATAATTTGAGCAAGATATACACATATAAATATTTTAATGCAAAACAATTAAGAGTAAAATAAATATTGAAATATGTAATCATGTAAGAAGCCTTTTCTTAGTTTTCATCAATTCAACAATATTAAAAATAAGAATTTTATTAGTAATCATGGCACTCAGACAGTAATCACATTGTTATGTATGATAAATTTATTAACTTATGTCATACCTGAGATTATTTGTAAATAGTTGACAGCACAAATTTTATTACATTGACAATACATCAAAACTGAATTCATTAAAATACAATAGTTTAATTCGCAGAACACAACTCAAAAGGACAACAATAAAAAATATGACTTGAATTCTAACCAACCCCTTGCTAAGCCAAAAAAAAAAAGGTTTAACTGCATCAATAACCAATATAACAGATGGCTAACCTCACAGCAATCAATTACAGTCTAACTGTTTCTAACAAAGTGATGGTATACTCTCCATGCAAACCTTCCAATCCAACTTCTTAAAATTCCGGTATTTTTTTCAGACCAGCTTAGCACCACAATGAAGAACTTCATGCACCTACCCTACCAGTGTTTTTTGGTAATTTAACTTGAATTAAGTTAACAAAAAAAAGTGCCGCCTAGTGACTAGTTCCAACTACATGACATGATTGAACAACAATTAAAGAACAAGAAGACCAACTTACCTCGAGTAAAAATCATTTATCAGTTCCCTTACTTCAGGTACCAACTCTAAGAAATTGCGGAAGTTGGAATTGTCTATAACTTTGCTCTGCCAAATATTGAAAAAATAAATAAATAAAGACGCCGACACCAATGTCTCAGTCATTATTGATGACTCAGTTATTGATAAGAAAAAACATCATAATAATATAATGGAGTACTTGCCTTTAACTCTACCCTATCAAATGTAGCAAGTGCACAAAGTCCTCCATATGTTGCAACATCTTGAGGTGCAATTACATCATTATAGTGACTTGCCAGTTCTGGTCCTGTTTCTAGAAACTGCATTAAATAATGAAAATAAGGTTCACAAAGTTATAAGCAATTATGTTAATAGGTTATCACACATAAAAAATGATGAATGAGTAGTTGAATCCTCAAAAATCCAAGTCATGGATTTCATAGATCCTGCTAGATTGATCTAAGCTAGGCTGACTCTGAGCAAAACTAGAGTTAAAAAAACAGCTAAGGAGCAACACCTTTCGGGCAGCAAGTTTGTACTTTTTGGCCTCTAGATTAGCCAATCCAGCAGCACATCGTAGCTTTGCAATAATTACTGGGTCGTGGACATCCAGTGCCTGTTCTGCCTTGCTAACATAGCTTGTAACATGAGGAAATTGACCCATCTCAATGCTGACAAGAATTGCACTCATACACATGTGAATAATGTGCTTTGATGTGGTGCAATAATCCCGAGTGCGGACATAACTTTTAAAAGCTTCCCCCAATTGACCATGAGCATAATAAAAGTCTCCAAAATCATTGTATCCCATTCTAATGCTTTCTTTAATCAAGTTTGTCTGCAGAAATGAAATTCAAGATGAGTAAATTGACAGATCAAGGAAGCAATGGCAGTTTATGAAAAAGCAGGTCTTATCAAAATACAAGGGAATCTCATCCCAAGTGAACATAACTAAATCAAAAAACCTATCTAATATCCATTTAGCTTCATATTTTTATTCATTTATACCTTTGTTTGGGTACCATGTCAATTATAGGGACACAAAACACATTCACATGACAGACATAAGGTAAAGCTCCACTGGGAATCCACTGCAGAATCCACAATCATGTCAAACTGAAATTACACGACAATTAATTTCAACATAATGTACCCTTATGTTCATTGAGACACTGGTGTTGCTTCTCCAATTTCTGTCTTTGAATGTAAAAAATGTACATTTTTAGTCATTCAAACAGCAATCCAAACACGTTACAATTTTTAAACCTTGCATGTTGGACACATTTCAACCAAGCCAAAGGCAACCACCAAATACAAGATGTTGCAGAGTTTACTATCCAATAGCACACAACTGCGCACGACAACCACCCTCCAAGAACCGTAAACAAGACTATTTGCATATAAAAAACACCCAACTCTTCAATGCTCATAAATAAGCACCAGAGTACAAAAATGCAGCTTGAAAGCAAAGCAATACATACTAATTAACAGACAAAAGCTAATCAGTGAATGTGTAAAAAACACAATAGTTGGCAGCAGAGGAGCACCACGAACAAATGTCATAATCAAACACAAAATAATTTCAGCCAACGGCCAACAGAAGAGCTGGAAACAAACAAGAAAATTCACCAAAAATAGATAAAAAGAAATTAACTATTCATTCTCCACCACAAGGTTTTAAAAAAGCAGTTTAAGACCAGGTTTTAGTAATCACAACATCAAGGTTTGTTCGCGTAATCGCACCCAAAATATCAACAATATCCACGAAACTGCTACCACGATGTAAAACCTTAGTTTGCAATTGCAGCCAAGGTCGCATAATTTAAAACCATAGCATTCACAAACAATAATTACCATCAGTTACACATGCGTGTAAAATATCCTACGATCAAAACCTAAGAACACGTTTAGTAACACCTAAGTTCTACAAATTAATAACCTAGATTCAAATAAGCTGAAAAAATATGCAATTATATTTTAAAATAACTGACTAAATCAACCAAAGAAACTAGGACAAAACAATTCAAATTTCAACCAAAAAACAATCAAAACGAACCCGATACGCATTGAGTTCATTCTCGAGTTTCTCCTTCTTCTGCTCCGCTCTCCGATCCACGGCATCACACCACGCTGTGTCCATGCCATAGCTCGGCCCCAACCTTCCATCGATCTTCTGCACGACCTCCCTGAAGAGCTGCGTGTTCTCGCCCTTCTTAATCTCGTCGTAGGCCATGCGCAGCGCCTCGAGCTGCGTCGCCGCGTTGTTCATCTTGTCGGCGATGAAGATGAGCCGCATGATCTTCGTGCGCCCCGAGTACAGCGCCGCGTACGCCTCGACATCGAGCTGGTCACCGCTCATGATTGCGCGACGGCTCCGCTTGTCTCCGTCGTCGGCGCCTCCGTTGGCGTAGATTTCGTCGATCATGGGACCCGAGGTCTCGTCGTCGCCGTCCATGACGGTCGGAGCGAGGGTTAGGGTTTTCGGAAACAGGGGTTTGTTTCGGTGAGGTGGGGTTCACGGGGTAAGGTGGGTCGCGCAGAAGTGGTTTCTACTTCCTTTGTGTCACTATCTATGTACGCACGGAGATCGCTAAGCAACGCTTTCCGTGCTCGTGTTCTACTTCTTAGTACTGTCGACACACACGAACGGCGTCGTTTCCTGCGTTTTCGTGACTTTGTAGTCTGAAAAATGAACTAATTTCTCCTTTGTCCGGCCTATAAAAAATTATTACCAAATTTTAATTTTTAAGTTTTTAAAATTAAAGAATTTTAGTCCAGTTTAATATATTATCTAATTGATTAAAAAAGTAAAGTATTTTTAATAATTATATTAAAGTTTATAATTAAATATTATCCTTTAATATTTATATAAATAAGTAATTAACATCAACATTTTCTATTAGAAATTAGAAAACGTATTAATAATGAACTATAATTATTTAATTTAAAAAAATTAAAAGAATAAATATGTAACCAAAATTTTATAGAATCATAATTTTACATTAGGAGGAATTGAAATCGGATTTAAATCAATAAATAAGGGATAAATATGTTTTTTTTTTTGCCTCAAACTAATACTAAAATTTGTTTGAAAGTGAGTTTTAGGATTCAAGGGAATGGGGGCAGTAGCATGAGTGTGGTTTCAATGTTGTTGTTAATGGGTGAGTTAATAATGGAAATAAATTTGAGTTTCAGAACAAATGGTTCACGTTAAGGGAGCTTGGATCATCTTTGGGGAAATTCTTGCATTTCCCATTATCAAATCCAAACCCCACATGTTAAAATCTATTTTTTTTTTAATATCTCTTCCCCTTACTATTACCATAGGCAACCCTCACTATAGAATGGGAAATTAGGGAAATTGAAAGAAAGGGAAAAAGGCCAAGTGTGCAATTGGCGAATAGATTCACGCCTGTGGGAATATTGAAAGGGAGTGGGAGTGGAAATGGGTTTTGTCATGTTTGACATGAATTGTGAAGATCCATAATTTTTGTATCCATAGACGAAAAGAAAAGAGAGTTGAGCTTAGTTTTTCAGTTAGATTTTGGTGAGAAGATGATACATCCCAAGGAAATAGGAAAACAGAATCGAGAATTACGGGAGTACCATCGTGGGCAACAGATTTTGTTACGTCATGATTAGTTTATTTTAACAGATTTTGTTACGTTATGATTTTATCAAGTAGTTATTTTGATTTAGCAAGTTATCTAGTGCACAGAAATAGGATGTTA
>Ga0209489_104963_pt1 | contig 23809 bp, 13 predicted proteins | sample SiratrowhiteBW_FD_187527 | JGI IMG/M metagenome (GOLD analysis project Ga0209489, IMG submission 187527) | Root nodule microbial communities of legume samples collected from California, USA - Siratro white BW (SPAdes) (version 2) | ecosystem: Host-associated > Plants > Roots > Nodule | place...
TATATATATATATATATATATATATATATATATATATATATATATATTATTAACTAAATTAACCAAATTATATATAAAAAAACCTAACATAAATATAGCAAATGCACCCGTGCATACAATCTTTTATACATAGGACAATAACTTGAGTTGTGTGGCAAATCAATTTTACTTATGTCCTTCTGAACTTTTATTTGGTTATATATGCTTAATTTATGAAGCATTACTAATGTACTGCCACAACCAGAATGAAGATATTTATTAATCAGAATTATAAAAAAGTTTTACAAAGATAATTGTCTTCGAAAATAAATTTGGGTCTGTGTTAATTATATACCGGGAAGGTATTATCTTAGAACGTGTACAATAAGATGATTATAGAGTAATGCAATTTTAAAATATTTATTTTTCCTTCAAAAGTAAAACAAAGATATAAGAACTCACTTAAAAGAAACATCTCATTTTTTTTATGTGCAGTAAGTTATAAAGAAATCCCAATTTCACGAGTTATTAAGAAAATAACTTTTGATAGTTGATTATTAATATATTAAGGATAATCCATGCACACAAACCTAACATTAAACCTTAATCATTTTCATAAAGGTAGGAACAAAATCTTTGGTCCATAGAAACATGCAAAAAAGACGTAGACTCATAGTTCAAGATCCATTAGCTAAGACACGTCTCATGTTGTAAAGAGAGGAAAATTCAAATTTATAGAACCCTTATCAAAAGGAATCTCATCTCTAAAGTGTTCCATATCGTACTCAACTTCTTCATATATGTGAGAAGTTTAGCTCTTTTGTTTCAAAAAGACCATACCAGTTATTTATCATATGCAAATTAAACACCACGATTTTATACAATAATAAAATAATGACTTAATTAATAATTTAAAATAAAAAAATATTTAACGACTAACAAATACTAATGGATGACAAAATAAATGATATAATAATGATTAAAATAATACTTTTAAAAAGTAATTTATTAAAATTAAAAATTAAGTAATTAAAAGTAAATGTGGATGATATCAAGTGGTTATTTTTGGTAAACATGCTATTATTACATTGGTGGATGTGTTAGTGTATAAAAAACATTGTTATTTGTAATTTTTATTTTATTGAATAGTTTCAATCTTGTTTGATATTATTGCAAAACAATTGCAATGATGAATGATGATACATTGGTATTGAAGGGTGAGATGAGTCAAGCCTTAAGCTTGATGAAGAAGACTTTTTATTCTAACAAAGAAATCTTCCTTCGCGAACTTATCAAGAATGCTTTTGATGTAAGTTATTTTTCAAGTTTGATTTTATTTTTGTACATTTATTTTCTAGTACTATTATCGATAAATGTATGTCTCCACAGGCTCTGGATAAAATTCAATTTGAGAGACTGACGAATAAAAGCATTGTAGATGATGAATTGATTATTAGATTGGTCCCTCACAAGGCTACCAAGACACTTTCTATCATAGATAATGGTGTTGGCATGAACAAAGATGGTAGACAGCTGACAATGTTTAATTTTTATTTGCATTGTATGATCATTAATGGTGGTTTCCTGTGTATGTGTTTATTTTATATCTACTCAATCATTTGGGTGTTGGCTTCTACTCTTCTTATTTGGTCGCTTATAAGGTTATCGTAACCTTTATGTGTAATGACCTTGATCAATATATTTGGAAATCCCAATTTGGTGCCTCCTTCATTGTTAATAAGGACATTAATGCTCAAAAACTTTCAAGGGGAATCAAAATCACCCTCTTCTTAAAGGACGACCAGGTACACAAATTATAACTCATTCCCAATTTTTTTTTCTGTTTCCTTCGTTACCTCATTTTTTCTTTGTTAGTTGGAGTTCTTAGAGGAGACCACCATCAAGAATCTCGTTAACAAGCACTGCCAACTTATTACCTATCCCATTTACCTTTGGAGTGAGAACACGAAAGAAGACCATTGGCAACTTATTAACTTTTGGTTACATAAGCAAGAGATGGAGAACAAAGTTGTGGCTAAAAAGCTTAGGAATCACTTACCGGATGATCTTGCATTCTCAATTCTTTTCAAACTTCCTTTCAAATCTCTCAAGAGATTTGGAGGCCTATACAAATCATAGGCCCTCTTGTTTGAGAATTCTCATTTTATAGATCTTTTTCGTACTAATATCACATCTAATCGTCATTCCTACTATGATGACACATCTATTCTTCTATGTTCCGAAGAATTTGGTCCTGACAATATAACTTATTTTTACCTCATGGTGAGAGGTTTCAACATATGGACAAATTAAATTTTCTAAATCTACAGGATGATCACGAATTTCAAAAACTTGTTTTGGGTTCTTCTACTATTAATGGAATTCTTTGCATTTACCAACATAAGAATCATGTTTATTTATGGAATCCAGCTAAAGATGATTCCTTACAGTCCAATTGAGTATGTACCATTTCATGTCATACCTTTACCTGAATATGCTGGCTTTGGTTATGATTGCATTGAAGATGATTATAAGGTGATTAGATGGGTGACATTTTCAAACGCAAGTGACTATGATACTGAATGGGATTACACACCCTTATATGAGATTTATAGCCTAAGAAGTAAATCTTGGAGGAAAGTAAAAATTGATAGCACTCTGTCTTTAGAATATCATAGGAGTGGTCAATTGTACTTAGATGGAATGTGTCATTGGTTATCTTTTAAAACCCATTATAGTGGTGAATACTTGGTATCATATAATGGTCCATACTTGGTATCATTTGACATGAGCAATGAGGAATACTATACAACCCTCGTGCCCTTAGAAATACCTTCAGACATACCTTCAGAAAGTTTTGCTTTTAGTTCTATGAAGAGATACTTATTTCCCTTAAATGGGTCAGTTGCTTTGGTGGCTAATTATAACCGTACACGTAATATTTACATATATATTTTGGTTGAAATTGGTAAGAAGGAGACATGGAATAAACTCTTTATTCTTGGACCTTTACCATACTCTGCAAGACCTTTTGGAGCTGGGAGTATGGGAAATATACTCTTTGAAACAATAAATGAACAAGAAGACAGTGAACTGTTTTGGTTTGACATAAGTACCCACAAAATTACAAAAATCGGTCTCAAAAAAGATTTTAGTAGATTTTTTATTGTAATTTATAGGAAAAGTATTCTTCAAATTGAAGAAATAAACAATTAATTATTTTCCTTGTTATGTATAACATAAGTCACTTATGACTTGCTATTAAAGTTTTCTCTTGTACTGTCTAAAGTGGCTTGACAATTTCAAATTATAAGAACTTGATAAATTATCAAATTCTTTGATAATAATTACAATTTATTTTAAGATTGAATCTCTTTTTGTCTAATGGTTCTATTTCAATTTTAAAAATGATTTTTTATCTTTAAACATGTGTTATATATATATACATGTGTTATATATGAAATGAAGAGAAACTTGTTTATAGCTTCAATTGTCAGTGAGGTTTTGGTGTCCTATAGTGAGGTTTTGGTGTCCTATAAAACCTGAAAAATAAAAACAAATTAACCATGTCTTTGTGAGAAAATAAAACAAATAAGACTTTCTAAATGCTAAAACAAAGCAAGAAAATCATAAATGATAATTTGAATATACAATATTTCCGGCATTATATGAAAGTTGTTCAATGATTTATAAAGAACTAAAAACCATAAATATTGCAATAATATATCCAGATGCTCGGGAGACCAAATTTTAGTTAGTTTATCCGAGAAAAATAATTTTAAAATGATATTATTATGTTTATTTAATGTTTTTTTTTTCAGAAAACCAAAAATAATTTTTAAGAATAATGAAATAATCAAGTTAGTTGTTTTTATTGACCAATGTTACTTGTTAGTATAATAATTTTTGTAAGAAGACACAAATATATAATCAATATCCCTCTCTTACATTTTATCACCTTGTAAGTTAATTTTAATTAATAATAAAAATTTAAAGTGTAACTTTTTAATAAAAATATAACCATGGTGATAGAGTAGTTTGTAATACCTTAGCATTTCTCCAAAAATTTCTCACCACTTCAATTGTTTGTGACACAAGAAAATTAGTTCTATTTATACTAATTTTAACTTATCAAACTTTTAAAACTTTATATTAAAATACGTTAGACATACCAAATTATTAGAACTTGATATTAAAATACCTTAAACATATCATAAATGTCTATAAAAATCCTAACCATAACTATAATTTAAACATCACACATGAATGTCTTGTTCTTTATAAATGATTATATATACTTACAATCAGAAAATATACCTGCATTATCAAGTATTGCTTTAAGATAATTTCTTGCATAAATATCTAATGCCAACATGAAGAAATCAAATATTTGGATGCCAATGGGAAATCGCAGTATTCTAAATACTGCGTGAGCTCAAGTCCAATAGCTACTTGCTGATTTTTCTTTAATAACTAACAATAAATTAAATATAAAAAAATATTCTAAGGGTGTTCCAATCCATATATAAACAATAAACACCCTAGAAATATACAACATTTATCATAAATGTATAGGTTTAAGGTTTATTTACTTGCTGATTACTACTAAGTGGAGGACTTTAATGCTACACTAGTTGTACCTAAGCGTCGTGGTTGCAGGAATTCTTAATGCTAGTTGTACCTAAGCTGGATCATACATAGTGAAGTCATTTTTTTATTTTATACCCGGTAGTCAATTTCTGTTCATCTATAATTTTATTTTTACAAAAGTTTTTCCTTGTAACGTAACACCTTTATATTCACATTATTGGTAAGACATATGAGGTGTTATTATTTTGAGATATTATTGGAAAACAATTGCTATGACGAATGATGATACATTGGTGTTGAATGGTGAGATGAGTCGCGTGTTGAGCCTGATGAAAAAGACTTTTTATTCTAATAAAGAAATATTTCTTCGCAAACTTATTAAAAATGCTTTTGATGTAACTTGTCTTTCAAAGTTTGATTTTATATTCGTACATTTATTTTTTAGAACAATTATTGATAAATATATGTCTATGTAGACTTTGGATGAAATTTAATTTGAGAGATTCACGAATATAAACATTGTAGACAATGAATTGATTATTAGATTGGTCCCTTACAAGACTACCAAAACACTTTCTATCATGAACAAATATGGTAGACAACTGACAATGTTTCATTGTCATTCGCATTGCATGATCATTAATTATGGTTTCTTGTGCATGTGTAATTTTAGATCTATTCAATAATTTAGATGTTGGCTTCTACTCTTTTTATTTGGTCGTTCACAAGGTATTATTTGGTCGTTCACAAGGTTATCGTAATCTCTAAGTGTAATTACCTTGATCAATATTTTGGGAATCCCAATTCGATGCCTCCTTCATTGTTAATAGGCTCAGAAACTTTCAAGAGGAATCAAAATCACCCTCTTCTTGAAAGACAACCAGGTACACAAATTATAACTCATTCCCATTTTTTTTCTATCTCCTTTGTTAACTCAATTTTTCTTTGTTAGTTGGAGTTGTTAGAGGAGATCATAATCAATAATCTCGTTAACAAGCACTGGCAACTTATTATCTATCCTATTTACCTTTGGAGTGAGAACACAAAAAACCATTGAGAACTTATTAACTTTTGGTTGCATAAACAAGAGATGAAGAACAAACTTGTGACTAAAAAGCTTGAGAATCACTTACCAATGATCTTCGATTCTCAATTCTTTTCAAACTTCCTTTCAAATGTCTCAAGAGATACTTATTTCCCTTAAACGGGTCAGTTGCTTTGGTGACTAATTATAATCGTACACGTAATATTTACATATATATTTTGGTTGAACTTGGTAAGAAAGAAACATGGAATAAACTCTTCATTCTTGAACCTTTACCGTACAGTACAAGACCCACAAAATATACTCTTCGAAATCACAAAAGACACTGAACTATTTTAGTTTGACATAAATACCCACAAAATTACAAAGATTGGTCTCAAAGCAGATTTTAATATATTTTATACTGTAATTTACAAGGAAAGTATTCTTCAAAGGAATAAACAATTAATTATTTTTCTTGTTATAACATAAGCCACTTATGACTTGTTATTAAAGTTTTCTCTTGTAAATGTGTAAAGTGGCTAGGCAATTTCAAATTATTAGTAAGAACTTGATAAATTATCAAATTCTTTGATAGTAATTACAATTTTTTTTTGGATGGGATCTCTTTTTGTCTACAATCTCATATTGGTTCTATTTCAATTTTAAAATAATATTTTTATCTTTAAACATTTGTTATATTTGTTATATATATGAAATGAAGAGAAACTTGTTTATAGTTTCAATTGTCATTGAGGTTTTGTGTCCTATAAACCCTGAAAAATAAAAACAAATAAACCATGTCTTTGTGAGAAAATAAACCAAATAAAACCTTTTCAAATGCTAGAAAAGTAAGAGAGAAAATATAAATGATAATTTGAATATACACTATTTCTCAGCATTATATTAAAGTTGTTCAACGATTTATAAAGAATTAAAAACCATAAATATTGTAATAATATATCCAGATACTCGGAAGACCAATTTTTAGTTAGTTTATTAGAGTAAAATAATTTTATAATGATATTATTATATTTATTTAATGTTATTCTTTTTTCAAAAAATCTAAAATAATTTTTAAGAATAATGAAATAATCAAGTTAGTTGTTCTTATTGACCAATGTTACTTGTTAGTGTAATAGTTTTTGTAAGAAGACACAAATCTGTAATCTATAGCCCTCTCTTTTACATTTCTATCTCCAAGTTATACTATTTCTAACAATAAACTTAGTTAAATTTAATTCATATAATGGAAATTCAAATTCTATTTTATTTAATAAAAGTATAACCATAGCAGAAAATTTATCTTATGAAATTGAATGTGAATTAATTTGAAGTATTATTTAATTACATGCTAGAATAGAGAGAATACCAGCTAATAAATAATCAATTATGAATAGCTGCTAAACTTTGGTAACAAACATTTATTACAGAGTAGTTGCCAAATTTTTGCTCTTTAAAAAGTTTTTAAATTTTAGTTCATGACACATGAATTATTATTTGATACACATTTTTTTTGTCGACAATAAAAAATTTATATAAAATAGAAATAATAAGGTTATCCTAATTTATTTATAAAAGATTCTAAGAAACAGAATTAGAGTATTTTTACCAAACACAATAGCATTCCAACTGCTCAATTACAATAAAACACAACACCTATCCCATAATTCAGTATGTAACTCTAACATCTTATCATAACAAAGTTTTTGCCGTTCCAAAAACATATTGGTAATTACAAAATACAGCTTACACAAAAAAAATCCAAAACAAACATAGTTGTTATATCAACATATCCTTTCATAACAATGTTGTCGTTTAGAATTCTCTGCCATTACGTTCCCTGCACCAATGAAAAGGCAAATTCTATATAATTCCTACTTTCAGTAAGATATCATACACTAACAGTATAAGGGATCACTACACCATTCTAAGTATGTAAAATAGGCATTCTTATATTTAGATTTTAACACAACCTAAGATTTAACTTGAATAAAAGCAAAAGCTTCCTAGATGTCACACACCTTATTTTTAAAAATATATCATTTCTAAGTTTTCAAACATGCCAAATTATGAGTATCCAAACGGTGTTGGACACTAATCTTCCTTTACTAGTGGCCCTACCCAAATGAACATCGAAGAAATGTTCCCTAGCTAAGTTATGGTGCACTGGTTTGGGGTTCAACCATTTATCACACAAATTCCAAATGCCACAAGTAGTTTTACATAAAAAAAACAAATGACAAACACTTTCATCACATGAGTTACACAAAACGCACACATTATATTCATAATAGGGATACATAATCTAAAAGTCTATCTCTAGTTGACAACTTATTGTAAAAAACTCTCCAAAACTGCAGATTTGGGATGTTGGTTCTCCCTTCACTTTCCAAAGTCTATGGAACCCCTCCTCAAACCCTCCTTCATTTCCATCCAAATTCTTACTATATGCATCCTTCACAGAATACACATTTGCTGCTTTGCCCTTCCACACCCAATTGTCATCATTTACCTTATTTAATTCACACCTATGAATGGTTGACAAAAGTTCCTCCACCATTCGTTTTTTCCATTCAAATCAAGTCCTTCTCCAACAAAAGTTCCAAACCCACACCCATGCCAAACCCCCAAAGTCTTCAATTTTAAGTTTTTTTTAGATTGAATTTGCATAAATTCTAGAAAAAGCTTTCTTAAGTAATACTTCCCCAATCTAAACATCATCCCAAAAATAAAATATTATTTCTTGTTCCAACTCTCCAACTCATGTTTTTAATAAACTATATTCCCCCCTCATTCTTTCCACAAATGATTCTTAAGTCCTTCCACCATCTAGATTCTGTCTACATTATCTAAACTTATCTGATACCCATACTTTGATTTAATAATCTCACTCCATAATCCTTCTTCCTTCATGCCCAACCTCCATTTTTAGTTACCAAGGAAAGCCTTATTAAATTTCTCAATATCCTTAATACCTAATCCTCTACATTTTCTAGTCTTGAAAACTGTTTTCCACTTATCCCATGCTAATTTTTCTCTATCATGACCCCAATGCCACAAAAATTAACGTTGGATTTTTATTAGTAACGTACAACATAATATAAGGAGTACCTCGTTGATCTCATCTTGGTCAGCAGCAAATATTATCTCACAAACTTTATATTAGTTTGTACCTGCAGGAGTCTATTTGAAATCATGCATTGCAACCATTCATTGTTTAATTACAATTTCTATCACTGCTTTTAATAAAATGGTGTTACTATGTATGAACACCCGATTTCGTTCAAACAAATAAAAATTATTTCTTAAAAAAATTTAAAAAAATAAAAATTAAAAAAAAAACATGTTTAATAGATAAAAAATGAAAAATTCTCTTCAAAGAATAAAAATGAGTGTTTTAAAGTTTAAATATAGTTTGCACCTATCCCACAATATTAATAAAAAAATAGAAAAAAAAAAGATTTTGTCCGTCCGATTATTTTTTTCTAATTTGAAAACTTTGTATTAAATTGATATAATTGATAATAGAATGTGGAATTGGTTAGAAAATAACTTTTTTTTCTATTGTGTTGGTCTAATTCCTAAAAAATTATTAAAAATATATAGATAAGCGTTTACTTGACAAATACATTATACAAAATATTTACATTTTAATGTGAGCCTAACCGACATTATTTACGTTCAATATAAAAGTTGATGCTAACTTCAACTAGTTACTAAAATCCTAATATGCTTTTGCATTCGCTTTTTACCGACTCTAAATTTATTTATTTTTTAGTTTAGCTACGACATGTTGATCCTTCTGTTTCTGCAGCACCTCACCTTGCTAAATAGTGCAACCTTACTTATATCAAGATTCCAAATTAGTCTCAAGGATTACAACTTTTATTTGCGTATATGTGCAGTTTAAGATGATTATTAACTAATGTAATTTCTTAAATATTTTTTTTCTAAAAATAAAATAAAGATATATGTGAAAATTACTTTAGTTATTTATTTTTAAATTTAATAAAATATTTATGAAATTGTTTATTTGAGCCTGAGATACAATAACTTTCGTTTTATATATGATTTAGGGTTATGTGATATTTTGTGTAAAAATATTTTTGTGTATATTGAACTTCAATACTGAAATTTTATATTTTTAAATAGTTTAATGCGATTTTTCTACTTTCTTTAATTTTCACTACTTAAGAAAATAAATAGTGTAATTTGATACCTTTATAAATTACATAATACCTGAGGATAATTTAAATTATACCATCACATTGTAAATTATTTTGTGAATTTTATTTAAAGAAAATAGTTATTTGTATTTAGAATTATATTTTTTAAAATACTAAATATTTAATATAAGGTGTTGTAATTAAGGATACAAGTATTTTAAATTATTTATTATTATTTTTAATTTATTTATATACATACATACTGAAGATTTCTCAAACATCGAGTAACTGTCACCAATTTTTAAATAAATCATCTCATCTGTTTTTATATTTTATAATTTTAATAGCATTATATTTCACGTTCTCATATTGAGGGTTTAATTAGTCTAACTTAGATTGGTTACACTCATGCTTGAAGGTCACGGTCTCCCGCATTTAAAAAGTGCGTTTTCTCTCTGAGCCTTTGTTTTCAAATTTTCTTTTCTCCTTTACTCCTTCCTGAAAAGTTTTTTTTTCTTTCAAATTTTATTAATAGCGGTTATAATAATTTTCATACATACATACTGAAGTTTTTCATTGTTTTTTTTTTCTTCTATTTATTTCAACATCCATCATTTTTTATATACGCCTTAAAAGGCTCCTCACAACTACTAACTAAAGAAATTCTAGAATTCTTATTAGAAGAATTGAAAAAAAATTAATCACAAGAAAACTTTAAATTGAAAGTTCCGATCAAACTGCAGAGAAATACATACAGAAAAGATAAAATATTGTTACTATTATTGTAAGAAAGAAAATTAAACAGTTCCATGCAATCCAATTCTTAATTCCATAGTGACATTCAATACATAATCAAATACAACATGAATATAGATTTTTTTCAAGATGTAATAACTCAATTTGAAGAAGACAAACTGAAATAACCACATAATGCAACACACTTGAAATTTTTATTAGTCACATACAACATAATATAAAGAGTACCCTTTTGATCTCAGCTTGGTCAGCAGCAGATATTATCTCACAAAAGCCTTATATCAGGAGGACAAGATTGTCGAGCACAGTTGATGTAGCTGGGGATATTGCTTTTGTTCAAACAAAATCTTATTTCAATTAGATGTATTTTTATGTTATTTGAACATACTAGTTGTGGTTTAACCCCCACGGATCTGCTTATGACAGAGATTATATAATTACTTTTATAATTAACACCACGTAATATACCTGCATCATCAAGTATTGCTTTAAGATCATTTCTTCCATAAATATCTAATGCCAACCTGAAGAAATCAAATATTTTCATGCCAGAGCAGCTTCCATGATCTTTCCACTGGCGATTCCAAAACTCAAAGTCTTTTCCCAAGTAGTTCGGCCAATCTCGTTCGAGCTGACTTCTTATTCCTGTGATCTAATAAAATAAATAATAAAAAGTATAATCTCTCCAATATCATATCAAAATATTTTTATATTAAAAGATCTAAATGAAAACCTTACCTCGTCTTCACTTAGTTCTTCAGTAAGAGGACATTTACGTGGCTGTGAAAAGGACTTGTTGGATGGCCACAGATCATGAATAGTAAATTTTGCTTTTGATGATATGCAAGAATTTTCGGAACAAAAACCTAGTGGTCAAGTTTGTACAATGATCCAATAATCAAATCCTTTAACATTATCATAGAATAAGAAAGATATTATAAAGAAAAATATGATATTGTTCATTGTGATTGAATGTGAATGTTTATGAAGAATGAAATGGTTATGAGCTCTATTTATACTAATTTTAATTTACCAAACTTTTAAAACTTCATATTAAAATACGTTAGACATACCAAATTATTAAAGCTTGATATTAAAATATCTTAGACATATCATGAATGTCTATAAAGATCCTAAGCATAACTATAATTTAAACATAACACTTGTTTACACGTGTCTTGTTCTTTGCAGAATAAAATATGCATCTCTACTCCAATTCCAATTGATTTAGTAATTGTTATAATATAAAGTTTGTGAATGAATTTGTGTAAAACATTAAACAATATAAATACAACTATTTCAACTACAATTTGTCCTTCTTCTTGTGAGTTTGTTTTTTTTCTTTTTAAATTTATCTAAGTTAGTTCTATCAAAATTAACTTTGTGTTTATTTTTTTCGTACTTATTTCTCTTAAATAATATTGTTTGCTTAGACAAAGTTTATTAATAAATAATTAACATAACTAAATGCAAATAACATAAATAAATTACTTATTTAAAATCAATATAGAAAAATAAATCATGACATAAATCATAATTCTTATAAAGACTATGATATAATTAACAAATAATACAAATAACTTTTGTTTAATAGAAGAAATGTAGTTTTTCTTTCAGTTTTTTCTATTGAAATAAAACTTATTTTTTTATTTTTAAGCATTTGGCTATTTCAATAGTTTGAAAAAAATATGTAGCTTGAATTCCTCAACATATTTCATGAAAAATACAAATTATAGAAAACAATCTTGTTTTTATTTTTCTTAAAATAAAAATTAATAATTGTGGTATAAATTTTATAATCAAATATTCTAGTTAGAGAGATCTTGTAAATAAATATGGTATTTGATGAATATATTACTAACGAGGAATACTAATTAAATAAACAAACTCTCTCATATACTATTTTCACACTCTCTGTTTTTGGTTAAATATTTTGAAAAAATTAATTTTGGTGTGCTATACTTTTCTTTAAATTTTTATAATGAAATATTTTATTTAGAGAGGTCTTGTAAATAAATATTGTATTTGATAAATACATTACTAACGAGAAATACAAAATAAACAAACTCTCTAATCTATTATTTTCACACTATGGTTAAATTTTTCGAAAAAAAAAAATATTAATTTTGCTGTCCTATACTTTTTTCTTTGACAACTCTCTCTTAATGTTTTAATTTTCAATAAATTTTAAAAATAATTTTTTTGTTAAAAATATATTTTAACAATAATAAAGTGTGTTAAAGAATGTATTACTACGAGTTATTAAAAAAAAAGATAATCTGGATGGGGATTAGTTTTTCTTTATTAAAACGATGAATATAAAATTAAGGAATAACTAACCAAAACTAAAAATAAAAATATATTAAAACTTCATTTTTTTGTTTGTCGCAACCAGGGTCACGACGGGGACGGCGAACAAAAATTTATTTATTTTTTCAAAATAGTGGAGTCGCCACCATAATTTATTAAAGGAAAAACTATGGAAAACCAAAAACAAGATAAGGCAAGTTTGCGAAAACGGATTTCGAGTCCGGGAGTCGGTTACGTGTGGGGAAGGTGTTAGCACCCCATAACGCCCGTCCTAAGACGGTACCTTTAATTAAATAAGTAGTCTGAATGTGATTTTTTAAAACACTTATTATCCCAAGAAAGAGATTAAGATAAAACAAACAAAATATTTTTTTTTGGTTTTAGGGAGCCCGACAAGGTTTGACCTTGCTCCTACATATCTCATCAGGGATGGAGAATCAGGGTTACGTAGTTCTTTGATGATAAGATTGTTAGTTGTTTTGATTTGTATTTTTGAAAGTTTATCTTTGAAAATAAGGTAATTGAATGGTGTCAGTGCCAGGTTTAAAGCCTGGGCTTTTGAGATACAATGCTAGGTTTAAAGCCTGGGCTTTGAGGAGCAGTGCCAAGTTTAAAGCCTGGGCTTTGAGGAACGGTGCCAGGTTTAAAGCCTAGGCTTTGAGGAACAGTGCCAGGTTTAAAGCCTGGGCTTTGAGAAACGGTGCCAGGTTTAAAGCCTGGGCTTTGAGGAACGGTGCCAAGTTTAAAGCCTCGGCTTTGAGAAACGGTGCCAGGTTTAAAGCCTGGGCTTTAAGGATTGGGGTATATATCAAATTTGGTGTTGGAAAATAACATGCGACAATTATATACAACATAGAATTGACATTTTAATTTTAATGAAATCATGCATGCAAAAATGGAACATGACTCAATGAAACTCAACTTGGGTTAAGGGCATTTTGGTAATTGTGGAGAGTGTGAGTGCGGAACTTAATTAATTGGGGTGCAGGAAGTAACCCCACCAATAAGAAACTTAATCTTGGGTTTAGGGCATTTTGATAATTGTGGAGAGTGTGGGTGCGGAACTTAATTAATGGGGGTGCAGGAAGTAACACCACCAATAAGAAACTCAATCTTGGATTAAGGGCATTTTGGTAATTAAGAGGTGTATGGATGCAGAACTTAATTAATGGGGGTGCAGGAAGTAGATCCGCTAATAAGAAATTCAACTAGTGGCTAGGGGCATTTTGGAAATTGCAAAAAACTGGGGTGCAAGCTCCAACAGGTGGGGGGTGCAGAGAGCACCCCCAATAACCAGAAACTCATTAGGGTTTGAGGGCACATGCTGTGGAGACATGAAGGCGGTGGCGGTGAGGGGCATGGTGCAGGGTGCGGCGACAGGTGGCAGGCGACAACGATGAACGCCGTCGACAGAGGTGGCGCGACGGCGGTCGCAGCGTCGACGGGGCATTTTTTGCACCATTTTTGTGGCGTTTTCATGGTTGTTTCGGTGTTGTTTTGAAGGTAAAGTGGTGTCGTTTTGGAGATAAAACTGGTGCTATTTTTGGGGAAAAATAGTGTTGTTTTGGATATTGTTTGGCTATTGTTTTGGGTGCATCTTGTTGGGATTAAAGGGACTACATGGTGGCTATTTTTGGAGGTAAATGGTGGTTGTTGGTGGCGCGGAAAAATGTCGGTGTCGGCAGAAGTCGTTTTAGGACTGTTTTGGAGTGGTTTTGGGAGCACAAAATACAGAGACTAATGTATGGAAGATGGAATATGATGAATTTTTTATTATTTAAGAAATAAGAAAAAAAATAAAATGCCATAAAGAGCTAAAGGTCCTCCCTTTTCTTATTTTTTTTTATCTTTATATGAAAATGAAATGATGGAGAAATAAAAAAAACATTACAAGAAGATAAGAACACATGATTTACAAATTTCAAACTTCAAGATCCATATGAAAATCTAAAGCTTACAAATCATACCTGTGAGTGTTCTTCAAAAATTATTGTCTCCTTTTCAAACGTTCCTTGCTTCTCAGTTTGTGGATAGTAAGACAGAAGAATCAATCTTCTCTTCTTCTCTACTTTCTCTCTTTGTTTTTTTTTTCTTCGTTCCTCCCCCGTGTATTCTTTTTGTGACCTAAAAATCATCCCCCCACCTGTGCTTTTTTCTCCCTTTATTTATTTATTTATTTATTTTTTAAAACTTGCAAATCAAGTTTGGAAGCAGTTATTTTTATTGTTATATTTGTTTTTATTATTATTTATTTATTTTTTTAAAACTGACAAATCAAGTTTGAAAGTAATTATTTTTATTGTTATATTTGTTTTTATTATTATTTATTTTTTTTAAATTTTCAGATGTTTTAATTTAGATATTTTTGTTATTTTCTTGTTATTTTCATTTTTTTATTATTAATTATTTATTTTATTTTATTTTTTAAAATCACCACCTTTTCTTTTTTAGTCTTTTTTTTTGTTTTGTAATGGAAAAATTCGAATTTTATTTATTTTTATTTTTATTATTATTTCAAGAAAACTTAAACTAATAAATATATATTTTTATATTATTATTCATTTTTATCATTATGCTTTAATTTAAAAGATTACCCGGACAAAATCGGGTGTTGACATTGTTAAATATATTAAAACTAAACTCTAATAAACTAAAAGAGAGAAAAAGGTAAGAATTTTAATTAAAGTTTATAAAAAATAAATCATGTTCAAAATATTAATAATTTTTGTTTTATCATATGACTTTTTTTAAATTCTTTATAAATGACGAATTAGTAGAAAAAGCCCTTTCTAAAACAGTTTGGAGGATATTCTACATCGATCCAGAACCGACGTAGATGCAGGCGATGTAGAAAGTCTTGAACTTTTTACGTCGATTCTATAACTGACGTAGTATGTGCATATGCTACGTCGGTTGATAACTAAATCACCGATGTAAAATATCAATCCTAATTGCGCTCAGGAGGAGATACTACGTCGGTTGTGGCTCCCAATCGACATATTATCTACCCTATTAGGTCGGTTGGGAGCCTACAACAGACATACTATCTCTATTTAAAAAAAAAATCAAAAATCTTTCAGAATTCTTTGATAAATCTCTAATACATACAAAGTAACACCAGAATAATTTTCAGATTTTTTTTACAAGTATAGATAGGTGAAATAAAAAAAAAGAAAGTGAAAAATACTAAAACAATAAAAAAAAAATAGTAAACGACAAAATTTTGGAAAATTTCTCTGTTTGGATCCTCTCCGAGATTGCCCAAAAGCTTCGTTACATTGTTTCGAGCAATATTCAATTTTGGAGTGTCTCAATCCGAGCTCTCTATCAAAAGTTATAGTCGTTTGAAGTTTTTTCGTCATAAATTTTTGAAACCCTAAATTTATGATAAATCTATAGAATGTAAGAACTCTACCATCAAATTTACACTATATCAAGTTGCTCATAAAAAATTTGGGTCAAAAATAAATTTTTAACTATTTTTAATGAATTTTACAAAGCTACTAACCTTTTGTGAAGAGAAACGACAAGGAAGAAAGGCTCACGCATCAAGTCACAAAACTCAACTGAGACAACCACTGAGCTTGCGCAAGTCAAATGAACCCTAGCAAAACTAGTGAACACAAAGATGCAAATGAAAACCAGTGAGAAGAGAAAACAACACCACACAAAATGCAAATGAAAAAGGCACCACATGAAACTTACCCCACAACATGAAATCTTGAATGCAATAGAGGAAATGAAGTCAATGAAGGCACATAAAACAGCTTCAAGCACAAAAATGGCAAAGCGAAGGAGAAAAACCAGCAGAGCGCTCGAAAGTGAAAACGAATGAGGCAAAGTATAAGGAAAAACAGTGGCTGAAATGTTAAAATAGAGGATGTTATGTTGGTTACAACTTAATAACCGACGTAGTATCTAACCCTAATTTAAACTCGAGAGGACATATTACATTGGTTGGGAGCTTCCAACAGACGTAATATGTGACCAAACTTTACCCAATTTTCTCCAAATTCAATTTTGTACCCACGAATGAGATACTACATTTGAGAGGTCCCAGCGAACATAATATTGCTACATGCTACATTGGTTTGAAGCTTCCAACTGACTTAGTATCTTCACTGTCATAACAGAGTTTTCAAATTTTGTATTTTGATTTTTTGAGTCTTTTGTCATGTCGGATATTTGTTGAATCGACGTAGAATATAATATATTACGTTAGATTTGTATAAACTGACATAACATATCTTTAAATATATACAAAATTACCACCGCATTTTTGTTTATGCAAGTTACTTTATAATTGAGAATATATTCTATAATAAAAAGCTATTTTTCTAGCATGAGAGAACCATTGTAATCATTATTCTCTTTTGCTTAGTGAATTCTTATATGTGATCAATATATTTATATATTTATGAGGGTACACAATTTCTTAACTTTAAGTGAAGAATGTTGACATTTACTTTCATACTAATATATACAAGAGTAATCTGATTGACATTAATCCTAAACATTTATAAAACTAATCATTCATAAAACTAATCATACGAGATATGTGTGATCGATATATTTTTAGAAAGGTAGATAAGTAAATACTTGTAAAGATTGTGATACACAAATGAATATATGCCAAAGATGATGAAAAGTAAAACTATACCTTAAAAAAAATTATAATAAATGTACAATTTCATTGTTGTACAAAAATTTAACTGTAAAATTTAAGAGTTATATGTATAATAGTAGCTAATAATCTATCATTAGAAGTTTTACCTATGGATACCTATTACACATTTTTCCATCACTATAAGTGTTTCTTACCATTTTTCTATCACTAAGTGTTTATCATTTAGAATGCACAAAATTCATTAGTTTATAATAACAATCACCGCTTATACATAAAAGAATTAACTTGCACCTACAACTATTACGAAATTTTTTGGGTTTGTTAACAAATTCAAAATCTATCAGTAAAATATCAGTATTAATAAATATATAAAAGATTAAGTTGTTAATTTTATTGACAAATCAAATTTATTTGTAATTATTGACAAACGAAATTGTCGCAACCGGGGCCACGACGGGGAAGGCGAACAAAATAAAATTTTTAGTTTTAATAAAACAGAGGAGTCGCTACCATAATTTATTAAAGGAAAACTATGGAAAACCGAAAATAGGATAAGGCAAGTTTGCGAAAACAGATTTCGAGTCCGGGAATCGGTTACGTGTGGGGAAGATGTTAGCACCCCCACAACGCCCGTCCTAAGACGGTACCTTTAATTAAATAAGTAATCTGAGTGTGATTTTTTTAAAACATTTATTTTCCCAAGAAAGAAATAAAATGCAAATAATAACAAACAAAGGTATTTATTTTTTTTAGAAAGGGCCCGACAAGGATTTGACCTCACTCCTACGTATCTCAATAAGGATAGAGAATCAGGGTTACGTAGTTCTTTAGGAAAATTCGGTTGTTGAAATGTTTAATACTTTTTTAGAAAGGGAAAATTTTATATATTTTTTATTTTGAATGTTTTTTATAGTAAATTTCAAATTTGGATACCGTAGACGCGTGCGGTCCTTTGGTATTCCAGACAAATCTTCAAATTTAGGTACCGTAGACGCGTACGGTCTTTTGGTATTCCAATCAAAGTTAAAACTTTCCGAATTAAACTCTTGTATGGTGCGAGTGACCATTTTAAGAATTTAATCAAGTCATCATAACTGGGTGCTTGAATAACTAATATTTTTCTTCTCTCTCTATTCTCAATACATGATTCTCTATTTTTTCTCACTTCTCTCTACTCGTTCTCTTTTTTCTCTCTTCAATGTTCCCTCTTTTCTTCTCCAGAATCCGTGTGCCTTCCGTTTTTCTTTCCCACAATGATTTTTCCTCCCTTTATTAAAGTCCCTCTCTTTTATGGTTTTTTTTCTATTTTTTCCGTTATATATTTTTTTTAATTATTTATTTAAAACATTAACAGACAAATCTAAACTACTTTACTTTTTATTATATTTATTTAAGCAAAACAATTTTTTGTTTTTATATATTTATTTTAAAACTTGCAAATCAAGTATAGAAGCAGTTATTTTATTGTTATATTTGTTTTTATTATTTTTTATTTATTATTTATTTATTAATTTTCAGATGCTGTTGTTTTAAATTAAGATATTTTTGTTATTTTCTTGTTATTTTCATTTTTTATTATTAATTATTTATTTTATTATTTTTTCGGAAAAATCATTTTTTATTTTTATTAATGAAAAAATTCAAATTTATTATTTATATTTTGTTTTTTTATTGTTATCATTATTTTTTCAAGAAAACTTAAACTAATAAATATTTTTTATGTTATTATTCTTTTTTTTTTATCAATATACTTTAATTAAAATATTACCCGGACAAAATTGGGTGTTGACAAAAATCAATTATCAAATAATTAATCATCAATTTACTGATAAATTCAAAACATCTTCAAATAAAATAATTATAATAATAATAATAATAAAGATAATAATAATAATGATAACAAATATTATTTACCATAATAATAATAATAATATAAGTGCTACTATTATAATAAACAATAATAATTAATATAATAATAATGACAATAAAAATATTATTATTAGTAAATTTATTAATAATTATGATAATAATAATAATAAATATTTATGATAATAATAATATTAATAATGATAACAAAAGTAATAATAATAATTAAGGTAATAATAGTAATAATGATAAAATAATAATAATAATAATAATAATTAAGATAATATTAATAATAATAATAATATATAGTAATTGTAATACCCTAAAAAATAGCTCCAAAATAAAAACTAACCTAGAAAGTTTGAGATAAATAAGATAACACTTGAATATTTTTTTAACAAAAATATTTAAATAAATAGACACTCCAATAAAGAAACTATTTAGAGACTAATTTTTAGCTACCAAGTGAAATTGTTGCTAATTGTGACCAAAATAGTCATCAAATTAGGTTTTGGTTGCTTAATACCTACAAAATAGAAGTAATGATTTAATTTAGTGATCAATTAAGTCAAGATATTGTTATCTAACTTTAGCTACGAAGGTTTTAGTGACCTACACAATGAGATTCTAAATTAGTCTCTAACTTATTTAGATATCAATTTAGAATTTAATGGTATAGGTCACTAAAACCTTGGTAGCTAATGTTAGATACCAATTATCTTGACTTAATTGGTCACTAAATTCATATTTTGTAGTTATTTAACAATCAAAATTTAATTTAGTGACTATTTTGGTCACAATTAGCAACCATTTTATTTTGGTAGCTAAAGATTGGACTTTAACTAGCTTTTTTTCTTGTAGTGAGAAAGATCAGTTATTTAGTTTTTATTTTTGTAACAACTATCAACTCTCTCTCTAAGAAGATATTATATTCTGTTTTATTGTAATAAAAACCATCAAATATCTCTAAGAAAATATTTTGTTTATAAAAACTACCAACTCTCTCTTTTCAGGATATACAATTTCATTCTTATGAGAACCACCATCTCTCTAAAACAATCTCTCTAAAGTTTTTTGCCTTCTATCTAGATTTGGGATCTCATATGTTATCAGATTGACAATTAGAGGTCATCCCTATATTCCTGACGTTGAGTAAACCAAGAGTGTCTAATTTTGATACTCCTTTGAGTATCTCTGCTCTATAGAGGTAAGGGAAGCTAGTTGTATATTTTTATAAATATTGTAACTATTTGTCTTGTGAATTTGGGTAAGGAAAGCTAGTTTGATTGTTTTTCATAAATATTGTAATTATTTGTTTGTTAATGAATTGGATCAATTTAAATTGAATGAGTGTTTATGTAATGTATGATATAGTATAAATGTTTATGAATGATGTGGTGTGTGATCGAGACTACCCGTGTTATAGTATCCTGACTCGACAAGTCATTGGAATCATAGATGAAGATGACTAGATGGTGAGAGTCGAAGGAGGTTCACATCCTAACTGTACTAGTCATTGGAATCATAGATGAAGATGACTAGGTGGTGGGAGCCAAAAGAAGTTCATATGACTGCACCACGGTGTGAAAAAGAACTGGTTGGACCAGATCATATGGATTAATAGATTCACATAACCGCACTACAGTGTGAAAAAGAACCGGTCAGACCAGATCATGTGGGTTAAAGGATTCATATGACCGCGCTACAGTGGGAAAAAGAACCGGTCAGACCAGATCATGTTGGTTAAAGGATTCATATGACCGTGCTACGGTGTGAAAAAGAACTGGTCAGACCAGATCATGTGGGTTAAAGGGTTCATATGACCATGCTACAGTGTGAAAAAGAACCGGTCAAACCGGATCATATGGATTAAGTTTATATGATTGCACTACGGTGTGAAAAAGAACCTGTTAGACCAGATCATATGTGTCTCACTATTGTGATGTGTTAATGATATTGTGATGTGTGAAATGAGTTATGAAAGCTTGATTTATTGTTGTTTAGTTGAGATAGAAATTTAACTTATGAAAATATATTTTTTTAACTCTCTAGCTTACCCTTATTTTTGTGTGGTGTTTGTTTTGTTTTTAAATCCGTGATGATCGCTATTACACATGAGCAGAGGATTTAATAGGAGGTGTTGTGAATCCTTAGTGAATTGATGGAAAAACTTTATTTTATTTTATTTTTTTATTTGTAATTTTATAAAGATATTTTTATTAAATCTTATGTTGAGAAGTATGTTTTAAAATACATGATGAATATATGGACTTTTATATTCAAGTTTATTATATAATTTTTATGCAATAAAGTTTCCATTATATGAAAAATATGGGATATTACAGTAATAATAATAATAATAATAATAATAATAATAATAATAATAATAATAATAATAATAATAATGATAAAAATAATATTATTATCAATTTAATAATAATAATAATGATAATAGTAGTAATAATAGTATAATATTATTAATAATCATACCAATATTATATTAATAATAATAATAATAATAATAATAATAATAATAAAAATCTTAGTAAAAGCATAATAATAAAATTAGTAATAGAAATAATTTTTGTGATATTTACCAACAAATTTTGATGGTTGATAAATTCAAATTTTTTTTGTAGTGAATCTAACCATTGATATTAAAAATTCAAACAAACTTAATTTAGTTGATTTGATGCTTGCAACCACTTAGTCTATTGTCATGAACTTTCTTAACGTAGTCTTCTTCATAATAGTGGACATAAGCATTTTTCTCTAGAGATAAATCAATCTTGAACGAAAAAGTCTTGATGGAATCCCCTAGAACAATCTTGATAATATAACTCCTTTATATTATCAAAGTCTAAAAGTTTTTTTTTTCAAAGTTGTGCATAAGGTATGTCTTCTACACAATATCAATGTTAAAGTTTTCTTCCTTATGCAAGCAAAAAATGTTCAATGTATTCCACTACTTAGCATGTGTTTTTTCGAATTTTATAAGAATTTAACTAGGACATACAGTTTCATGTCTGTGTAATAAATGTAGTTACCATTTAGCTTTTCATCGAACTAAGCTATTGTGTGTCCTTCTTGTATCATGATCGCTTCAATACCTTTGAAGCGTCACACTCCTTAAAATATTTTTGAAAATTTTGGAAGTGCATGAATAAACATGTGTCAAATGTTGTTTTATTTTTTAAAAAGCATCTCATTGTTCTTCGATCCAATGAAAAGAAATATTTTTCTTTAAAATAAGGTGCAATAATGGTACTAAAATATTTTACAAAACCTTATTTAAAACCTAGCTAATCCATGAAAGGATGTTATTTTACTGTTGGGATTGGCCAATATTTTATAGCTTTTATCCTCTCTTCATCCATCTACCTGCACTCATTTGAAGTTAGCAAACCTTGGGAAGTTAACATTATTTTCTTTCGGAACAAGCATTTTTCTTGTTCAATATAAGGTTTTCTTCCCAAGAATTTGAAGCAGGTCTTTGAGATATTGTACAGATTATACATATTCCTGCTATAAATAAGAATATCATATAAAGTAAACCATAATACATTTTTTAATGAATTACCTAAGTACATGATGCATGAGTAACGTAAACGTGTTACACACATATTGGTTAACCAAAAAGAATTATTAACCATTCATACAAACCAAACATTGAAGGTTATTTTTTACTCATCAACTTCCTCGACTTTTATTTGGTTGCATATACTTTTTAAATATATTTTAAAAAACATACTAAATTCGTAAAATTTATATTGAAGATCCCACATCGACTGGAGATGGGTCTTTCAATAGTTTATAAATAGGTGCAAATCTCACTTTACATGGCCAGTTTTGTAAAGTTGAGTTAGACTTAAATTCTACTTCTTGTTGAGATGATATCAAAGCTTATCCTAGCACAGCTGTTGGGCCTATCGAGCCACCCGCTATCGGTCGCTGTCGAACCACCCTTAAACAATATAGTTCCATGGCATGAGGAGTGTGTTAGAAATTCCACATTGACTAAAGAATGATTGAGTTAAGCTTAAATTTCACTTTTTAAAAGTTTACCTAATAGATTGTCACAATTAGGATTACAAAATAATGAATTAAATCTTTAAAAAGAATAAATGAGTCGTTATTATAGTTTATTCAAAATAAATACAAAAAGACCTTTAAAAAAGAGAATGATATTAAAAACAAAATTGGTTTCGAAAATCAATTAGGTGTAGGGAAGATATTAACATCTTACCACACCCACATCCACTCTGAAATATTTATCTTTAATTAAATTGAAAAATGAATACAATTTGTAAAATGTTCATTTTCACCTAAAAGTAAAACTAATATATATATATATATATATATAATAATTTTTAGTTACCTATTTTTTACAATAAAAAAATGCTTATAAAATTATTTATTGGATCTGACATATATTTACATTTGTTCTACATGTTTTGATTCATCTTGGAAAATCAAAGTAACTTAGTT
>Ga0209489_104965_pt1 | contig 23806 bp, 8 predicted proteins | sample SiratrowhiteBW_FD_187527 | JGI IMG/M metagenome (GOLD analysis project Ga0209489, IMG submission 187527) | Root nodule microbial communities of legume samples collected from California, USA - Siratro white BW (SPAdes) (version 2) | ecosystem: Host-associated > Plants > Roots > Nodule | place: USA...
CTCTATTTATCTCCCTTCTGGAGCCAACTGTTTCTACATATATATATATATATATATATATATATATATATTATCCATTTTTAAAATTTATAAATTACATTTATATTATATTTTTATTTATTTAAGGTTTTGAATAATTTAAGAATATTATTTATTGTAGTTTTTATTTAAGTAAGATTTTAAATAATTTAAAATTGTTACTTATTTAAGATTTTCAATAATTAATATTTTTACTCATTTAGAATTTTGAATAATTTAAAAATATTATTTATTTTATATTTTTATTTACTTATGATTTTGACTAATTTAATAATCTTGTTTCTTTCAAATATTTATTTAGTAATATTTTGAATTATTCAAAATTTAGACTAATTTAATAATGTTATTTAGTAAATAATTTAGCAATGCTATTTCTTCCATATTTCTATATAAGCAAGATTTTGAATAAATTAAGATTTTTGTTTATTTAGAATTTTAAATAATTTAGAAATATTATTTATTTCGGGTTTTTGTTTTGTGGGATTTTGAATAATTTAATATTTTTATTTATTTAAAATTTTAAATAATTTAGGAATGGTATTTATTTTAGATTTTTATTTACTTAGAATTTTGACTAATCTAACAATCTTATTTATTTCCAAATTTTATTTAAGTAATATTTTGAATAATTTAATATTTTTATTTAGAATATTTGAATAAATTAGGATTGTGTTTTATTCCAAATTTTTATTTATTTAAGATTTTGACTAATTTAATAATATTATCTATTTCAAATTTTTATTTATTTAATATTTTGAAAAATTTAGGAATGCTATTTATTTCATATTTCCATATAAGTAAGATTTGAATAATTTAAAATTTTTATTTATTTATAATTTTTAATAGTTTAGAAATATTATTTATATCAAGTTTTTATTTATATAAGATTTTTGAATAATTGAGAAATGTTATTTATGTCAGATTTTTATTTAAGTAAAAATTTAAATAGTTTAAGAATTTTTAATAATTTATAAATGTCATTTATTTTAGATTTTTATTTTATTTTTATTTTGAATGAGTTATATTTTTATTTATTTTGAATTTCGAATAATTAATAATGTTATTTATTTCATATTTCCACTTATCAAGATTTTGAATAATTTAGAAGTTTTATTATGTAGAATTTTAAATAATTTAAGAATATTATTATAAAATTTTATGAAATTTAAAAGTTTGTTTAAATCTTTTACAATTATTTCTGTTATTATTTTTTTAAAATTATAATTTTGAATAAATTTGTATTTATTCAAAATGTCTTAAAAATAAGTACTTATCAAGAAAATAATTTTCAATAAGAGGCAAGTGTGATATATATCTAATTAATAACATTTTATAAAATTAATTTTATCAAAAAGAGGAAAGATCTAATCTTTTCATAAATTAAAAAACATTAATCAATAACATCCAACAAATTAATCATATTTAATTGTAAATTAATTTGAACTCATTTACAAATTTTGTAATTACATATTTTTAACAATTGAAAAATAAAAATTTATCAGTCACACCCAACAAATTTTTTATCAATGGCACTCACCATATTACTCAAAAAAATTTATAAATTTTTTCTCTACTTCACTGGTGGAAAAAATACATTTTAATAAATTATATAAGAGTTTTCACATCGATTCACGATGCAGTACCAACAATGTAGAAAAGTACTTTGCATTCTACATCAATTCCAAAACTAATCTAAAATATACAAATATTACATATGATTTAAATACTAACCAATTTAAAAGAGCATTTCAAATAGCAAAACAAAAACAAAAATATGTATCAAAATTAGTTAACTAGGTTAATGAGAGACTTATTACATCGATTTGTAACTTATTACTATTATTGTTATTATTATTAACATTATTTATATTACAATTACTAATATTATTAATCATAGAAATCATAATAATAATAACAATATGAATATAAAAGAGTTAAGTACGAATATAATTTTTATTTTTCTTGACGATTAAAATTAAATACAAAAGATGTTTCATAACTATTTGGGATCTAAGTGACTGTCTTGCACCTAAAAATGGAAATCAACTAAAATCACAACTATCATTATTAAAAAGAGATGATTTGTAATATATATTAATATTCATGTTCAATTGTAAACACTAGTAGAAAAATACTGTTCTACATCGTCGAATAAGGACAGTTAAAACACAATCCGATGTTACCAAAAATGCGGTAGCATTTTTGTAAATAATTGAACATATATGAGGTCGATTTCTCAACAACCGATGTCGATATACATAGATGACATCGGTTAACACTTTCAACCGTCCTAAAAAGCACAATAAAAATAAAAATTCAAAATTTTAACATTTTAGTTTGGCGGTCAAGAGACAACGTCCGTTGGAAGAGACCAACCGACATTATTTGTATCTTATATGACATCAATTATGGGAGCCCCTTAAACGTTGATTCCTCCACCGAAGTTAAATCAGGCGACGTTGAAAGTATTCAAATACGATGTCGGTTTCCAAGCCGACGTCAAATATTCACCCACCACGTCGATTTAGAGAAGGCACCGTCGTCATAGACCAATTTAAGGAAAGTGGAAGTGAGCTGCAGAGAAACAACCACAATGTCGAGTAAGGCAAAAACCGACATTGTATAAGCTATGCAACGTCGATTTTAAGTCAAAACCGTTGTGGTATAGCAGGCCGAAACTAAAATTCAGGGCCTGTACCACTTTGATTTTGACTTAAAACTGACGTTGTATAGCTTATACAATGTCGATTTTTGCCTTAACCGATGTTGCGGTTGTTTCTCTGCTGCTCACTTCCACTTTTCTCAAATTGGTCTATGACGTCGGTGTCTTCTCTAAATCGACGTGGTGGGTAAATATTTGACTTCGGTTTGGAAACCGACATCGTATTTGAATACTTTCAACGTCGTCTGATTTAACGTCAATGAAGGAATCAAGGTTTAAGAGGCTCCCATAACTAACTTTAAAAACCCTTTTTCTACTAGTAAAAGTAATAGTAAAATAATATCCACATAACTTGTAATTACTCAAAGTAACTGAATGTACCTGCTTTATCATCTAGAGATATTTGAGTTATATTTTCTTGAATAATTAAGTTACTAAAACAATGAAATTAAAGTATACGATTTGAATAGATGAATAAGTAAGATCAAGACTGACAGACTATAAAGTAATCAAGATTGTTCTGAATGTAAAGTAAGCTAGCTACCAAAACTTAGAGAGCAACAGCAGAGAGGAAATTATTATGAACATTATGTAACTATTTTGCACTCAAGGGCAAGGTGTTCATGAATCAAGTTCAACACATATGTATTACAAGCCAACATATAGTTGAACTTCGAATGTTATCAGAAATTTCGTTAACCACTCCTTTTATTAGGACGAAGTGTGTGTCAACATTTGTTGTTGTGTACGGATTAAAGCATACATGAAATGTTGCCTTTTATTTAATTTATCCTCCTTTTTATTTAAGTTATTATCTACTCATAAAAAAAGACAGTGTAATCCATGATAATTACTGATTAAAAAGTGTTATTTTTAACTCTTTTTGACTGATATTTTTTCAAAATTAAGATCACTTTTTTTTCTACGGTGGTGGTTATAGAATTATTGTTTTCTTGCACTTAAACATGTTTACTTCAATTAATGAGTCTAGAATAAATATTAAGTCCTGAAAGTCTTGAATTTTTTATAATGAATATTTTTATAATGGAAGAAGAAAATTTACTTTCAATATCATAATTCTATTAATACTATTTTCGAGATATATTTAAATTTTATTTTACAAACATAGTGTATATTTAATAAAATAAAATTATCAAACCGCATTAATGATAACATCATCTTTAGCGACTCTACTTATTATATATAATCTTTTAAACAATATATTTAAGTTAAATTCAATCTAAAAAATTGATCTAAAGAAATTAGTATAAAGTTGAAACGTAAGTGTACTATATGGTCAGTCAGGTTCCTTATGCATCAATTGACACATGGCACATATCAGATAAATCATCACAATGGGGCATGGGCCCATCTATCTAAGGCTCATCTAACCACTATAAAAGCCAAAGGAGTCTTTCGAAACGAGGTACTGTTACTTTACCCAATTTAATCCTGTGTTCATTTGGACCCACACTGACTTGAGCGTCAGAGTGCCTGCAGGACCCCCTCCCAGAATTGTGTGAAACCGAAAACTTGGAAAAAAAAAAAGGAGAGTTATGGGAATAACTAGAGAGGAAAGCTCGAAAGCAGTGTTGCTGGTTAGAGCTGACCGGTCTCGTGCAAGAACAGTGAGTATACTCTCCTATAAGATTACATCTTTACAAATTTTGTTTAATCAAATCCGTAATTTATTCTCAAACCTAATATATTCAATATGGTAAATTTTATTTGTATTCTTTAAAAATATAATTAAATTAGATATACAAGTGAATCCAAATTTTAGCTTACAAACCGGTATTATGATATCTAATTAGTATAAAATCTACTTTTTAATAAATCTAACCTATTAATAGATTTTTTATTCAGTAATATTTTGAATCATTTAATATTTTGAATTATTCAAGTTTTTTACTAGTTTAATAATGTCATTTATTAAATAATTTAGTAAGCAAGATTTTGACTAATTTTATTTATTTCATATTTCTATACAAGATTTGAATAATTTAAATTTTTTGATTATTTAGAATTTTAAATAACATAAAAATATTATTTATTTTAGGTTTTTATTTTTTTAAGATTTAAAATAATTTAATATTTTATTTATTTAAATTTTTGAATAATTTAAAAATATTATTTATTTTAATTTTTTATTCGTTTAAGATTTTGACTAATTTAACAATTTTATTTATTTCAAAATTTCATGTAAGTAACGTTTTTGAATAAATTAATATTTTTATTTAAAATACTAAAATAAGTTAGAAACATTTTTTGTTTCAAAATTTTATTTACTTAAGATTTTGACTAATTTAATAATATTTTTTTTCAAAATTTTATTTAAGTAACGTTCTAAGTTATTGAATATTTTTATTTTAAATATTTAAATAATTTAGAAACGTTTGTTATTTTAAATTTTATTTATTTAAAATTTTGATTAATTTAACAATTTTAATTATTTCAACATTTTTTTAAGTAACGTTCTTATAATATTTTAATTTAAAATATTTAAATAATTTAGAAAAATTCTTTATTTTAAATTTTTATTTATTTAAAATTTTGACTAATTTAATAACGTTATTGATTTCAAATTTTTATTTATTTATCATTTTTAAAAATTATAAATATATTATTTATTTAAGATTTTGAATAATTTAAAATAATTATTTTAAATTCTTATTTAAGTAAGAATTTAAATAGTTTAAGATTTAAGAATTTTGAATATATTATAAATTTCATTTATTTTGGATATTTTTTTTATTTTGAATAGTTATATTTTTATTTGTGTTGAATTTTGAGTAATTAAGAATTTATTTATTTAATATTTCTAAGACTTTTAATAATTTAAAATTTTTATCTATGTAGAGTTTTAAATAATTTAATAATTTTATTATAAAATTTTACGAAATTTAAAACTTTGTTTAAATCTTTTATAATTATTTTTATTATTGATTTTTTAATTTATAATTTGAATAAATTTGTATGTATTTAAAAGGTATTAAATTCTAATTTTTTTTACTTAAGTACTTAGCGTGATATATATCTAACTAATCTCATGTTATGGAATTAATTTTAATCACAAGATGAAAGATCTATTCTTCTCACAAATTACAAAATACTAATCAATGACATCCAATAAATTAATTATATTTAATTGTAAATTAATTTTAACTCTTTCGTAAATTTTGTAATTACATATATTTTAATAATTTAAAAAAAATATTACTCACATCTAACAAATTAATTATATTTTATTTTAAATTATTTTTAATCATAAAGATAAATTTATAATCTTACAATTTTATCTCTTAAACTTAAAATATCAACCACACTCATCATCATATGAATTTTGTCCGAATATAATTTCGATTTATTTTTAGTAGTTGAAATTAAGTACAAGAAATGTTTCATATAAGTGTCGGGGATCCAAGTGATTATCTTCCACCAAGAAATGGAAATAAACTAAAATCATTAAAATCCCAGGTTCAAAAGAGATTATTTGTAAACGTATATTAATGTCCATGTTCCATCACAAAGTAACATCCACTGGGTTTGTAGTTACTCACATGGAATGTATTTGTCTCATCAAGAAGTATTTGAGTTTAGATTTTTTTGAGTAATTAAGCTACTCAATCGATGAAATTAAAGTATAAGATTTAGATAGACGCCAGATAGAAAAGAATTTATGATCTAACAAGTATATTATTTGTTTGTTTAGTTTATAGTAATTGATGAAAAAGTAAATTAATTCACTCCAATGAATAATTATTATTGAATCTCCATAAATTTTGAGGAGAAATGAGAAGGTTACATAGATAAAATGTTATTTTTGTTGCACAGGTAATCTTTGTCCAACAGCAAGTTTATTTCACGCAAAGCAGTCTCAAATTGGCTCATTGGTCTTACATGGTCCAGTGGCAACTATGTCTCGAGAACACTTATTCTTATGACAATATTCATCTTGAAACTATTCATATATGTTAAAATAATGATCTCCTTCCGACCATTCAAAATGAAAAAAGTACAAAGTGGACGGATAAAAATATTTAGGAAAAAAACTAAAACTATATATTTGGTTAACATTGATTTGATGCACCCCAAGATCAGTGTCTTTGTCTTTACACTGAACAACCAAATATCTATCAGTCAAACGATTTTGTAATTTCAACTGTTACTTTGATGGGAAGAATAGGAACGCCACTCACACCACACTTTAATTGAACACCAAGAAATATTGTTAAGAACAAATAAACTACTACTGTAGTATTGGAGGTTGAAAATTGAAACCATCATTGCTCTCTCAATTGTTGAAACTATTCCTATGAAGTTTGAGGTTTTTTTTTTCTTTTTTTTTTTTTTTTTTTTTTTTTTTTTTTTTACAAACTTAGATAAACACACCTATATATATTGCTTACATATATATTATGAATTTTTAAAATTTATAAATTATATTTCTTTTATACTTTTATTTATTTGAAATTTTAAATAATTTAAGAATATTATTTATTTTAGATTTTTATTTAAGTAAGATTTTAAACAATTTTAAATTTCTATTTATTTAAAATTTTGAATAATTTTATAATGTTGTTTATTTCAAATTTTTATTTACTTAAAGTTTTGAATAATTTAAGAATGTTATTGATTTAAAATTTTTATTTCTTAGGATTTTGAATAATTTAAGAACGTTTATTTATTCCATATTTTTATTTATGTTAAAATTTAAAATTATTTAATATTTTTATGTATTTAATATTTTAAATAATTTTAAAATATTATTTATTTTACATTTTTTATTTAATATTTGAATAATATAGAAATTTCATTTATTTTAGATTTTTTAATTAAGAATTTTTATTGTCTAGACGTGTAGTAGAAAGAAAATATGAAAATACTCTCTTTCATCCTTACCCTAACAAATCTAGATATATATTATTTTGAAAATGAAAATATGTCTAGGACTTAAATCACTGGCTGGTGATTCCTCTTTCCTCCCACGGTCCTATTACACATAAACAAAATGTTTCTTCAAATAACATTAAGTGTGAATTTAATAAGATTAAGACAAATCATCACAATATACCTGAGGCCTTCTAGAAATGGCCTATAGAAGATGTGTAGGCCACGCAATAAATGTTGTTAGTACTCTCATAAGACTATGAATTTGATGAAGCCAAGCAAGCCAAAGCAAGCAAGCAATTGGTTAAGTCTTAGGTTTTGGTTTAGTGTGAGTGAGTGCAAGTATGATAGGCAAATAACCTATGAATAGTTAGGAGAAGTCCATAAACACGTGGTTTAAAGTGATTAAAATTAGCCAAAATACATAAACTAAGCATTTGGTACAAACTGTTTTGAAAAACACTGCACTGGACAAGAATAAGTCGATTTCAGGCTAAGCGAAATCGATTTATTCATGTCCTAGATAGAACTGAATTAATTGTCACTTTCAAAAACAGTCTTGGGCTTTTCTCTTATAAATAACTGAATTAACTCTCTAAGAACTATCAAGGAGGTCAAGTAGACAAAATTCTCTTTACCAAAAAATCTGATAGTGATATATTTCTGGTTCAAGTATACGTTGATGATATCATTTTTTGATCAACTAATGAATTTCTTTGCCAAGAATTTGTATTAGCTATGGAGGGAGAGTTTGAAATGTCTATGATGGGGGAGTTAAATTACTTCGTGGGGCTGTAGATTAAACAATTGAAGAATGGCATATTCTTAAGCTAATCAAAATACTGCATAGTTGTTTTAAAGAAGTTGAAATGGAAGGTTGCAAAGAGGCATCAACTCCAATTTCAACTAGTTGCTATCTAGATGCGGATGAACATGGGACAACAATAGATCAAACAAAGTTCAGAGGGCTCATTGGATCTTTGCTTTATCTCACAGCTAGTAGGCCTGAAATAAATTTTGTTGTATGCATGTGTGCAAGGTTCCAGGCCAATCCAAAGGTAATCTTAGTAAAATGCTGCTAAAAGGATTCTCAAGTATCTCAAAAGAACCACAAATGTTGACTTGTGGTATCCTAATGAAGCAACACTCAATCTCAAGGGCTATTCGAATTCAGACATTGTTGGATGCAAACTAGACAGAAAAAGCACAAGTGGTACCTGCCATTTACTTGGAGCAAGCCTCATCTCATGGAATAGCAAGAAGCAGGCATGCGTTGCTCTCTCTACTGTTGAAGTTGAGTACATTGTAGCAGGGAGTTCTTGTGCTTAAATTTGTTGGCTTAAACAACAACTTAGTGACTATGGTCTTAAAGTCACAAAGGTACCTCTATTCTATGACAACAAAAGTGCTATTAATCTCACTAAAAATCTAGTGCATCACTCTAGGACAAAGTATATTGAGTTAGGAATCATTTCATTATATAGCAAGTGAGTAATGGTAATTATGAAATCAAATTCATTGAGTCTAAAAAACAATTGGCAGATTTTTTCACTAAACCACTTTCTAAAGATAGATTTAATTACTTGAGAACTGAGCTAGGCATATTGGATATCTCAAACATAGCTTAACACATGAACTGCATAATATTCTGCTTGCTGCAGCTAAAATAAATCGATTTATTCGAGCTGGAATCGATTTATTTTGCCCCCTGGAGCATTTATTTTCAGTTTTCTATTTTTGATATTAATGCTTTGTTTAAGCTATTTAATCTGTTCTGACTTGTCCATGGGGTAAGTGAAATTCGTGAAAGCTAATTAACTGCACTGAAGAGACTCAAGCATGCAAAATACATTGAATGGAGTCCAACTTCCCAACTACTCAACTTTGACCATCTTGAGCCACTAAAAGGACACTTGTCCTCACTTGATTAGAAGTCAAAAAGGTAAATTCTGAAAAGTTAAAACTGTGCATGCAATTATTCTGCCATTTCCCAATACAGACTACTCTTGTCCCAAAGGAAGAACAAGGTAAAACACTCCAACTTAAATTGTCTATTGGGTAAATACAAAATTGTTGTGGCTATGTGATTGGGTGTCTATATAAGTCATATCTTGAGCATACATTCTACATTACATTTTGAATAAGTGTTAGCCAAATACAGCTGCAGAACCACTCTTTCCTTATGCAAAAACAACCTCTACCAACAACAAAAACACTCTTCTTTCACAAGAAAAATAGTTTCCATGGCTTCATCCAGCAACTCAAGAAAGAGAGTGAAATGACTAGGGAGTGGAGGAAGATATGTTGACAATAGGGGCCATCTTAAAGCATGGTTCACAAGTGGGGATGAAGAAACAAGCCTAAAAAACATTGATGCTTATCTAACAACTTACAGTAGAAAAATTGTCAACATTCCAAAGTTCATACGTCTAGATTGGCTTAAGGAGCAACAACTCCATGGTGTATATGAGCTGCTGAAGTTTCAGGGACTGGAAAAATTTATGGGCTTGACTGGAAACATATATCCAGATCTAGTCAAGGTGTTCTTCACAAACTTAAAAGTACATGATGATAAGATTGAGTCCAGAGTTAAAGGTGTTAGAATGTGGGTGAGCTCATTTAAGTGGCAAGTTGTTGCTGGCCTTAACTGTGAAGGAATCAAAATAGGGAAAAGAAATACTGAAGAACTGGATGACTATAATAAGATCACCTTCTACAGGAGTTGTTTACGAAATCCTCAGGGTATCATGAGGGGATTTCAAGTTGGATGCTTGTCTTTGATTCCACGATTGATTGCATTCATCATAGTATGGATTTTGACTCCAAGAGGACATAATCATGCGGTACTTCATGAGGAGGATCTCATTCTTATGTATTGCATCATTAACAGAGTTAAAGTTAATTGGGCCTATGTTATTGGAGAACAAATGGAGAAAGCAAAGAGGTTGGTTGATTACAGACTTCCCTATGTAGTGTTGATTTCAAAGTTCATTCAAAATTTTCAGATACCACTTGAGGGGGAATCAGTAGAACCTGTGAAACAGAACTATGAAGTATCTAAATCAACTCTCCACAAGATTGGTTTAACTCAAGATAACAATGGCCAGTGGGTATCACAAGGGGATGTAGAAAATGAAGAACAAAAAACTAAAGGAGCTGTTGCTGAAGGTGTTGGAATGGCAGGAAATAATACTACTATGGGTGAAGCTGTAACAAGATCTGACTTTTCAAGAATTGAGCAAATAGTAATTGACAAGTTGGATCACTTGACAAATGAGCAAAGAAATAACCATGAATTTTACATAGCTCGTTTTCAACACCTGGATCTTCAAATTGAAGGTGTGCAAGATCAGCTGGCTACCATGGTTGCATGGAATGAGCCTCACGAGTGACTATTTTCTCGCATTTGATGAATACATAGGGGGAGAATTGGGAGTGTGTGAGGAGGATAGTTGTTACTGTTGTGTTGTGTTGTGTTGTTGTTGTTGGTGTTGTGTTTGGCTACTCTTTCATTTGAATTGATATTTGCATTCTACTTTTAGTTTAAGTCTTGTTGTTGTATGAGTTAATGTGTTCTGTTTTAGGTTTATCTAGCTATAGGCTAATATGTTGCTTCATTAGGTTCTAGAGGTTCAGTTAATGTTGCAATTGTTGTATTTCTGTGATATAGCTGCTGTTTTGCTATCAGATGTGTGCTAAAATTGTGCTTCATTTGTCATCCTGTAATAGCAAAAAATAATGAAAGCAGCCTATGTTTTTATGTTGAGCAAATCTACAAATTGGTGCTATGAAACTATCTATTTTCATAAGTTTATTTTTGTGTAGAAAAAGCAGGATACCACTCACACACTCAGTTGTCTTCATCAAATAGGGGGAGATTGTTAGTACTCTCACAATACTATGAATTTGATTAAGCCAAGCAAGCCAAAGCAAGCAAGCCAGCAATCAAGCAAGCAATTGGTAGTCTTAGGCTTTGGTCTAGTATGAGTGAGTGTGAGTATGATTGACAAAGAACCTATGCATAGTTGAGGAGAAGTCCATAAGCACGTGGTCTAAAGTGATTAAAATTAGCCAAAGTACATAAACTAAGCATTTGATATAAATTGTTTTGAAAAACACTGCAATGGACAAAAATAAGTCGATTTCAGGCTAAGCGAAATCAACTTATTCGTGTCCTGGACAGAATTGAATTAACTGTCACTTTCAAAAACAGTCTTGGGCTTTTCTCTTATAAATATAGAAATTTTTCTAACGTGCGCCTAAGAGATACGAAATTGAGAATCAATTGAAAGATCACTGAAAAAAAATCACTTTGAGAAATTAGGGATTTCTTGATCAAATTGATTGGGGTTTTTTCTTGAAGAATCACTCTTAACCACGGTACTGTGCTATTGGATTTCTTCAAGACCGTGCAAAGGCCTTTTCTATTGCACCAATCAGGGAGTTTTTCTCAATCTTTATTGATCCTATTTGAGTCAAGATTTGCATTGATTCATTGTAATTTTATGAAATTCATGGAAAATTGTATTGGTTTTGGACTATAGGAGTTAGGCTGTTGTGTTTGCTGAATTGAGTGGGACTGAGGGGAGTAGTATATCAATTTAGTGGGTTTCGTGATTCTTATAGGGAGTAGGAATCGTTTCATTGATTGTAATTGTACAATTGATTGATTTAGTGGAACTTTCTTTGCTTGAGGGACAAAAAAGACTGGACGTAGCCCTTGAGGAAGGGTGAACCAGTATAAAATTGATTGTGTCTCTTTTTCTTGACCCTTCTCTCGTAATCTCGATATGTTCTTGCGCTACCCACTATAATTAATTGACAATTGATTTGGTTCTGGTTAATTTGCTAAAAAAATGGATAATCTACTATATTTCATATATGTTCTAATTCAAAACAAATATGATTTGGAAGTTGTTCAGTGTTGTTTGATATCTGTGTTTCTGTACACTTGAAGTTTTATTACTGCAGCACAGTTCTTGACATTCTTACTTTAAGAATTGCATTTAGTTCATTGTGCGTATCATCAAACTTTGATTTGAATTCTTGTATTAATTCTTGTGTATTGGTGTATATGTGATTAATTCATTTATTGGAAATTTGAAATCCAATCTGTTTTATGAAAATTCTTCAATTTGTAATTGCCTTTAATCAAATCTGGTTTAACATAAATTTTCTGCATCATCTAGTCTTAAACTCGTGTGTTACAGTTTTTCAAATTGGCACTTTATATTGTTCATTTAAGTAGATGCATCAGCTAGTTTGATTGAGTAATTCTTGGCTATGTTGAAAATTTCACATTGATTGTGTATATTGATCTCCGTCTCATATTGGTGTTGCTAGTGATATATATACCTAGTTTTTATTGCAGTTTGGCTAAATTGATATTTATAAAATCTTGGTGATATCAATCTTTATTTAGCATTATTAGTAGCCATATGAGATATAGTTTTGATTAATTGATACATAGATAGTAATTGGGTGTGATTTAATTCTTTGTTGGATAGTATACTGGACATTGTAGGTGCACTGTTTTACCTTAATTCACTACTCTGAGTTAATATTGTCTTGCTGGCATTCTTTATTGTGTGCAGTATTACTTTTTCTCTCTGCCAGAAAAATAAATCGGTTTATTCGTGCTTGAATAGATTTATTTTACTACTACACCTTACATCTCTTATCATTGAGATTCATTAAAGGTTTTCTATTTGCGAAAAACGTTTTCAGTGCTTTAAACAGAAAAATCTTTTAAAGTTCAATTCACCCCCTCTTGAACTGAGTCAAATACATTTTCAAATGTACTAGGTGCCTCTCTCACAAATCTAACCTCTGATGTGGGCACAGGCACCTTGGCATCTGCCTGTCTAACTTCATCGACAACTACCCTAGAAAAATCTTCTCCAAGTGAAACTGTATGAAGCGTCAAATATGCGACAAACACTCTCCCAGTTGTCACCAATCAAGGAGGGTCTCTCAACCACTTCTCATTTGCACGTGGGTCGTTGTCTTCAACAACATTTTGTGTTTAATCTATGTAAGGAAAAGCATCATCAATATTGTTCAAAATATACAAGTGTGCTTGAAGTACCTGTTGTTGATCTTTTCGAACTATCCTCATACCTTGTGTACCTTTGCCTTCATGCCTTTCTTCATACCGAGACCTCGGTACGCCATAGTATCTACTTCTGACATATACCTGGTACAAAACTTAATTGCTTCATCTGCAATATATCTCTCAACAATAAATGCTTCTGGTCGATATGGATTCTTCACATACCCTTTGAATATCTTCATGCATCTCTCAATTGGGTACATCCATAGTAAAAACACAACACGTATTCCGATTTCGCTCACCAGATGAACAATTAAATGGACATGAGATCAAAAAATGACGGAGGAAAATACATCTCTAGTTGACACAAGAGAATGATAGCTTCATTTTTTAAGTCATCCAACCTAGTATGATCAATTACTTTCTTACAAATAGCATTGAAGAATAGACAAAGACAAGTGATGACTTGTCTAACACTTTTTGGAAGAATTCCGCGAATAGTCACTAGGAGAAGGTCTTGCATCAGAACATGACAATCATGAGATTTTAAGCTAATAAGTTTCAAATCTTCCATTGAGACGAGGTTTTCGATATTTGAAGAATATCCTTGTGGTACTTTAACTCCTTGCAAACACTCTTAGAAACTGGTCATTTCAGATTTTGACAAAGTATGACATGTTGGTGGCAAGTACGTTTATTTACCATGAGGTTAGGGCTGTAACTCAAACCGAACACCCATCTCAACCAGATCCTTACAAGCATTTATTACATCCTTTGTTTTTCCTTTAATATTTAGCAATGTCCCAATTATATTATCACAAACAATCTTTTCCACATGCATTACATCTATACAATGTCTAACATTTAACTTCGACCAATATGGAAGTTCAAAGAATATCGATTTCTTCTTCCATATGCTTTTCACACCACTATGCTTGACATTTTTCCCATAAATGACTTCGACGTAGCTCATTCGGTTATACACTTTGTCACCAGTTAAGGGTGGAGGTGTAGTTCTATATTCCTGACAACCATTAAAAGCTTTCTTCAACCTACAATAAGGGTGATTACGTTTCAAAAATTTTCGACGGCCAATGTAACATGTCTTCCTCCCATATTTTAGCTTATGGTAACTTGTGTTCTCTTCACATATCAGGCAAGCATGATGTCCTTTGACACTATAACCACTCAGATTTCCATATGTTGGAAAATCATTAATCGTGTAAAATAACAATGCTCGTAAATTGAAATTAACCTTTTTATATGCATCAAAAAACCTCGACGCCATCATTCCATAACAATCTCAAGTCCTCTATCAAAGGACATAGATAAATATCTATCTCATTTCCCGATTGTCTTAGTCCTGATATCATTATAGACAACATTATATTTTCTCTTCATGCACAACCAATATGGCAAATTATAAATAATTAGCAAAACAAGCCATGAACTATGTTTGCTATTTAAATTATCATACGGATTCATTCCATCAGTTGAAAGAACTAGTCTAAAATTTCTTGGATCACTTCCAAACTCAAGATACAAAGAGTCGATTTTCTTCCATTGTGGTGAATCGGCAGCATTTCGTAACAACCCATCACATTTTCTTCCATTTGCATGTCATGTCAAGTTCTTTGCATCGTTAACATTGGCGAAAAAATGTATTAATCGTGGTATAATTGGAAGATACCACAATACCTTCGCAGGAGGACCCTTTCTCATGTCATCTTCATCCCTGTCATCATCCTTTATTTTTTATCTTGATACCCCGCATCTGGAACTCTTATGTAATCCTTTGAATTCTTTTCTATACAATATATAATCATTTGGACAAGCATGTATTTTTCAGTACTCCATACCCATTGGACACAATATCTTCTTGGTCTCGTAGTGACTGGTCGACAATGTATTACCTTGAGGAAGTATTTCATGCAAAAATTCAAGCAATTCAGTAAAGCTTCTATCAGTCCACCCATTTCTTGCTTTCATATTAAATAATCATAATACTTTGACAAATGTGAAAAACTTAAGCAACTGGCATACAATTATGTTAATGAATCATCTTTCAATGAATCATACACATGGGTCTGGTGGAAACTCTCTTCTCCAATATCACAAATCATGTCTTCCATACAATCTTCAGAATATATACTAGAATGTTCACACTGATTTGTCTTAGATACATAAGGTAAGTCTAGAACTTCACCATGCCAAGTCCACGTTGTATAGTTCTTCAAGAAACCATTGCGAAGAACATGCTCTCGTATCAACTCAATGTCTAGTCTTTTTCCATTCACACAATTCACACAGGGATAGTAATGTCTTTCATTTATTCCTGCTCCATTCCATTCAGCAAATTCTAAAAAATCTTCAACACCTTTCTCATACATGTCACTGATTCGACTTGTATTTATCCAACTTCGATCCATTACTACGTTTAGTGAAAGATTTTCATACACATTACTCAATGACCAAATTAAATATAAATTGTCGGGGATCGAACATCTCCGGACTTGGTACCCAAACGCGTTTCTTATATATCAAACTATACACAAAGAACATTTTAATACAGACAAACATTCCAATCTTACAAGCATTACAGACAAACATTCCAATCATACAAGAATGTCTAAATAAAATACAAATTGTTGGGGATCGAACATCCCCAGACTCAGTGCCCATATGCGCAACATATATCAACACACACAAAAACCATTCAAATTCAGACAAGCATTCCAATAATAAAGATACAACATTTCAAAGATGATAAAGAAAACATATCTCTTGTAAAACAGTGGTGACGCCAGGCACAAAGAATGAAAACACACATGATGAAGCTAAACCAACACGTGCAAAACCATAAAATGCAAACATAAAGTCAATAAAAAACGGCAGCAAACGAAAATGGAGCACAAACGAATTATAAACATGTGAAAGGAAGAAGCGAAAGCTTGAAATGAAAATGGTACCTTGAATGGAGTTGGAAACGAAAATATGCACTATCCAAACGAAGCTCTAACGAAAATGAAGGTGGAACGTCAACTAAAGATGAGGAATAGTGAGAAACAGTGCTCGAAATCGTTTCTAGAACAGTAAAAGCACACGCATGCAGTGGAGGAAGAAGAAAAAGTGTAAGTAAAAAGGCACGGGGAGTGATAAAAAAGGTATATCACTTCAGTTATTATCCCTGAACCGACGTGATATATCCTACACCCCAAATTTTTAACTTTGACGTCATATCACGTCAATTGTGGGGAAATAACCAACGTGATATTGAACCCTAATTTATGAAATTTTTTACTCGTATTTTCAGGCCTATATATGACGCCGGTTTACATCCCAAACCGACGTGGAATTGGCATATATCACGTCAATCGACGTGATATATCAAGCACCAAATTTTCATTTTAAAGTTTTGAATTTTTATTTTTACTGTCTTTTCTATGACGGTTTTGGATGTAAGTGACGTCAAATATGTAACTCTACGTCGATTTATGTGGAACTGACATGATATATCTTCAATTATTTAGAAAAATACCACCACGTTTTTGGCTACGTCGGTTTGCCTTTAAATGTTCCTTATACGCTGACGTAGAATAATGTTTTTCTTCTAGTGTGTGTATGTATTAAAGCATATCACGTTTATATTAGTTAAAATTAGAATAAATATAAAATTTTATATTTTAAATTAGTTAGAACAACAATTTATATATGTTATGTTTTAAATATATTATTATATTCTTGAATTTCTAAAAAAAATGGAGAACTATTTTTAAAAAAAGTTTGTATCTAAATCTATAAAAATGGTAATATCAATTAAACTAGTTTTTAATGTGTTTCAACCCGGAATCATTTTAAGCAACTTTCATTTTTAACGCACTTTAATTTGTACTTTCAATAAAAAGTTATAACCATTTGAAGTTTTTTGTCACTAAATATTAACAACTCAAAATCTATGATAATTTTACTCAATGCAAGGACTCTGCTATCAAATATACACTAAAAGAAATTATCATTACAAAATTTCAATCAAAAACAAGTTACTAACTATTTTTAATCAATTTTACAAAATCACTAACCTATTGTAAAGAAAAGTGGCAAGTGACAAGGAACAAGAAGTGGAACCAAACTACGTTCATGGTGGAGATCGAGGCACATGACTATTTTACATCACATCTGTATGCAGTGGAAAGGTGCAAGCCAAGTAAAATCGCTGCTACGAAAGGAGACACTGAGCTTCAGTAGTAACAGTGATGACAGGATTGGAGAAGATAACACTTAAAAAAGAAATCATTGTCGATGGCAATGTGGAACGCTGTCAAACTTGGGGCGGCTTAGGGCGGTGGGTGTCGACGCTGATAAAGACACTAGTAAACAAAGAAAAATACAAATTGTGAAAGAAAAACGATAAAGAAGACACTAGTAAATAAAGATAAAAAAACGAATTACAAAAGAAAAATAATAAAAATGACCCAAAACTAAAATATGATATTTGATTTTGAAACACTATATTAGTTGTTTAAATAATCGATATAATTGAATATGAAATTATATCGATTCAACATATAACCAATGTAGTTGAGAACTTGCGTAAGATCATACATTGCTTCACCAAATAACCACGGATGTAATAGATATACAATTTATTACAACATTACCACTATAATTTATTACAACGATTTTTATAAAATCCATTTTAATTATAAAAAGTGAGTTTTGTACCGCTGACTTCTCATATATGTAAGAATGATAAAAATAATACAATTTTTCGTATTTGTAAGAAAAATTAATGAAAAAGGTATAAATCTCAAAACTTAAAATATTAGAACTTAATATTTAAGTTAGCTCAATAAATATTTAAGTAGATCTGATCTGAAATAAATATAAGTGTGTGAGAAAAAATGTACAATAAAAGGAGAGGAAGGATGGTGAGGGAAAGGAATGGTGGCGGGAGAGAAAAGGACATAATGGATGGCACTTGAGAGGAATAGAACACGCAACACGTTTATCAGAAGAAGAAAAATGTTAGTGATTAATGGCAAGACTGACAGGAAGGAAACTAGGAAAGTGAAGTTGAGACAAAATAAATGAGAAGAGTTTTTGGTGTAAATTTGTTAGGAAGTGAATGAATTGAAAAAGATGAATTGATTGTTATGTTTGTTAAAAAATTATATATCATATTTATAACCAAATTATATAAGTTGTACGAGATTCTATATTATATTTATAATAAATTATATAACTAGTACGAAGAATTAATGTAGTATTTATTTGTTATATAGATTACAAAAGACAAGTAATATAGAAAATGATGTCAATGTTTATAAAATTAACTGATATCATGTTAGTAACATTTAAAATATTAAAGAATTATAACTATATTTTAACTATTAAATTTGATCATCAGCTATATTTTTGTAGTGATACACTTCTTCAAAATATATTTTAATTTATATAAAAACTAATTTTAGTTTATAAAGTAATTTATTTTACTTTTAAAAATTTAAATTTTACCACTAATTAATACGTAGCTAATCAAATATCCATTTGTGTATTTTTAATTTTGTATTTGGTAAAAGAGAATTAAATGAATGTAGAGCGCAGTTTTAGGAAAATATATGTCAATTATTCATTTATTTATTTTGATGTTTTCAATTACTATTATTAATATTATTTCCTTTCTTATCTATTTTTTCATTTCTTTAGTACGAAGTAATTATCTTTATTACCAACCCCGAAAACTTCATTCACGGTCAAATCTTTTTCTTTCTATCACATTATTTAATTATGCTCACTTCTTCTATACTTTTAACAAATTATACTTGGTATCCCTCTTTTATTTAACCTTACAAAAATTCTCTAATTATTTTTTATGAATAGCATTGGATACTCTTCCATTCCATCAGAACATTACTTGCTAATCAACTAGTATTTTTAAAATTACATCCAACCCCTTAAGTTAATTTTATTAACATACTTATATAAATACAAACATACAAGGTTCCTTTGTTAAATTTACCTTTTATTAACTTTATTTTTTGGGTGAAATTTCTTTCTATTTTGAAATTTTGAAAGACTTGGAAGAGTCCAAAAAAGATGGATCTACTAGTACTAGCACAAGTGTAGGTAGATCTACCATAAATTCATCACTTGGGGGCTATTATTAGTCCTCACATTTTAGTATTTGACCTACTCACTTCTATTCTAATGGGCTCCATTCTATTGAATTCTCTTCCCATAAATAACCACAAGCCTTTGCATTTCAGTCAAATGGTAAATTTAGAAGCAACATAGGAGTCAGATTAGGGGTCAGAACTCAGAAGATCCTCTGCACTTTACCAATTGTAAATTTCTCGAACAATGCAAAATCACCGACTCTGTACCTCAATTCTTTATCAAATAGAATTTCCAGAAGAAAAAAAAATTGTTATAGAATTATTTTTCTTGTAGAACGAAAACTAGAAAAATAGAAATGAAAATTAAGGAGAATTATATAGTGTAATTCAGCAAAGCAAGAACCTCGAGAAAGGTAGGTAGCTTTTAATTTTTGGGCACCACCTATGAAGAAAAATCATTGAAGATACGATGTGGTTGGAGTTGAACTAAGATTGTAGGGTAGTAACGCACTTCTTCGTTACATTCATAGTTTGGTTTTGGTGCAGTGCTCTATCCACTAGGTCTCAACATTTTTCTATTAGTGGTCGTACATGTCTGAATTTTGGGATGGAAAAGTTATTCCACTAACTATTGTTATCTTAATAAACTTTTTCTAGAATTAAATTAAAAGTTATATTTAAATTTCTAATTTTATTTCTTACATGATCAAGGTTTATTAAAATTTAATGGTAAATTGGACAAAACCATAATCTGTTATAAAAAGAATTATTAAAATTATACACAAGTTTTTTACTAAAGGTGCAATATATTTATTTTGTTTATTTGAAATTGAAATGAATTAAATTTGAATAGTGAACTTGTTCCACCACTCAAATAATTTGTAAAACTTGATGAATTAAATGGTTCTTTGGGGGTCGTTTCAGATGAGAATTGAGAAAGAAAAGGTTATATATATTAAGCTTTTGATCCGCAGATTATGCATGAATAAGTGGGGCATTTACTTTGAATTCACACTGAAGAATAAAATAAACACAAGAGAATCATCAAAATATGCGATCTCAGATTTCAATAGTTCGTAACGGTGAACACGACAATATAAGGTGTGATTAGGTATAACAGTATCATTTTAAAATAATATTCTTTGCTAATTAATTGTAATTTCGTTCTGACATTCTTTTTCTATTAATTTTCTGATTAATTTTCTGATCCCAACTAGTATGGATCTTTGACCTTCACAGTGGATTCGGCATGAAAACTAATTCTTTTCACAGCACCAATAATTAAAATTGTTATGTAAAGTTATACTGAAGATATATTAATTAAAATAACCTGAAACTCAGTGCTAAGTTTTTATTTTTTATTGGTAAACAAATTGAGCGTTAAATTGTTAAATTATACAATATGAAAGTAGAAAAGAGGAAAGTTTAAAAGCTTTACTACAACTGCTTTATATATAGGTGGCGTTGTTATTTATATTTCTTGAGTGTTCAAAAAGGCTATTAAATTATCATATTTGTCTAAAAACACCTATTCTACTGTCTTTGCATTTTTAAAATGTATTTTACATGTTTCTACTTATTTGTTTAATTAAATATTTTAAACGTTTCTTTTTTTTTTTCAACATATCACTTTTTCTGAGACGATATTACATCTAATTTTATCTTTGATTTTGAAATATTCACACAATACGTATTTTAAAGTAAATAGGTTTGTAGTCTATGCATTTTTAACAATATTATTCAAATTAGAATGTATATTTAGTTTCTTTTAAATTTAAGTATTTACTTAGTTTCGAAAGTTAAAAATCAAAATAATAAAAAAATTACGTACGGGTATGTCTACTAGTTGGTTAATTAAACCGATGATACTAAGTTAAAAGTTTATTAGTTAGTGACTTAACTAACCAAATAAATAATCATGATGAATGTGTTTAATATTTTTTTTGTTAATAATTTATTTTTTCACTTTATTCATTTTTTTATTAATTTAATATATTGTTAAATTATCCTAGTCTAGTCACAAAGTTAAATAAGGGTAATAAACTAACTTATATTAGTGGTATTTCTTTAGTTTTGATTTATGTTTAATTTACTTTTATTTATGTCTTTCACTAGTGTTAAATATGTTAATTATGGTGGTTGAAGTTTTCTTACTTTAACTCTTCCATTTTTTTCTATAGCTTAAGTGGTGGCTTAGGCCAGAAGAACTAACATCATATTTGATTTTTTTTTTCTTACTTCTTATTTCAATAATTATTTTATCACTTAATTTGTCATTTTATTGCTGGAGTGTCGAAGTTTTATAGTATTTTATAATTACAATTCATCACTTAAGTATTGCTTATTTCAGCGTTAATTTTTTGTAAGATTAGTTTGCATGTTTCAATTGAGTGAGATAAGAACACTCAAGTGACTACTTCTTATTTTTTATTCTTTTTTTTTAATTTTGTTATAAAAAAAATGTAATTAAAATTCACATAAAGACATTAGTGTGAAATACATTTCCAATATCGAAATACTATAACGGTTTAAGGAGAACCATTGTAACTAAAAATATAATGACATTTTTGAAGCAAAATGGATGTTTACTATATTAGTTGTGTTATAACTGGTGTAAAATAGATGGTGTAATATTTAATATTATTTTGCGCATTTCAATTAGATTTTTTAAAAAATTTACTATGTCAACAGAAGATATTTTTTCTGCATAATTCTTTAACTTCAAGATACACTTGCTTGTTCATCTTTTGAAAGAAATTAGATTGTGTGGGATGATTTATATAAGATGGATGTATTTAAAATGGTTTGTAAAGAATAAATATTATTCAAAAGTTTGTATTCTTCAAAAAGATACATTACAAAATAAACTATTGAGTTTTATTTGGAGTATATATATAAAAATGGACTCATAATGTCTTTATATATATCACCTGGTAATAAGTGAATATATATATATATATATATATATATATATATATATATATATATATATATATATATATATATATATGAATAATTGCTCATTTTTGTAAATTATCCTTAACTTTATAATCTATCTACTATTTCCTTTTAATGTTGTTAACATTTGTTAATTTAATTTCTTAAGAACATGACTAATTATAAAGTTTTATCTACTTTTAATATGATTCATATAAAATATATTAACATAGCTAATAGATTGAGCTCTCTCATTAAGACGCTAGTTGTGAGAGGACACCACTTAACATTGACAATAACATTAGTTTAGCCTCTCAATCAAATATTGAGTCTCATAATAGTTATATCAGTACAATAACTCACAAGAAGATTTTTAGCTTAATCTTGTCATGGGATCATGTTATTGATCAAGAGAAAAAAATATCATATGGCATGATATACTGCTAAACCATTAAAACATACTTATGTATGTTTTAATCTTAAAGGATTTAATTGTAAAAATTAATTGTTATTTTGTTTTCCTCTAATATAGGTGCATTATTATATCCCTAATGTGGGACATTGAAATTGAATGTTCTTTCTTTAGTTACAAGGAAATTTTGTTGTCAATTTAAGTTAAAATTGGCCACAAATTATTTACTTGGTGTAAGGAAAATGAAAATGAAAATATTTATATCAAATAGATAAAGATTAATAAGAAATTTGACAAAAGTTTATTCGTAGCAAATAGAGAGTAGAAGGTTAATACAAATTGATTTGTTTCAAATTTAAGTTATAATTAAATATATTATTAACTAATATATAAATATTGTTTAAATGTTCATATATGATTAAGAAAAAGGCATAAGCTACTTAGATACATAATGAGACCCCATTTATTATTTTTGGGGTACTGAAAGCTTAAGTTAACCATCATGAAGAGAAGTAGAAAACATGACCTACACATGCTAGAGATGCTTCTACTAGAGACAGTACATTGATTCTGTAGTATTCCAGCCACCAATATTCACCAAATTAGTCCCACATTGCTTAAAATACAAGGTGGAGGAGCCTTTGGAGGTTATAAATAGAGACCTCTTTGCCTTGTGTTAAGTATCCCACACTTGAGCA
>Ga0209489_104969_pt1 | contig 23778 bp, 19 predicted proteins | sample SiratrowhiteBW_FD_187527 | JGI IMG/M metagenome (GOLD analysis project Ga0209489, IMG submission 187527) | Root nodule microbial communities of legume samples collected from California, USA - Siratro white BW (SPAdes) (version 2) | ecosystem: Host-associated > Plants > Roots > Nodule | place...
TAAAATTATGCATTTGTTCAATTTATTTATTTTTATTATTTTTTTTCTAAAGAATCTAAAAGATTTCGAAATATATATATATATATATATATATAATTTTCAAAAATTCAAAAATACTAACCAAACAAAAAATTTTCTTCTAGAACTACGTAAGTCATGATTTTCTATCATGTATGAAAATACATAGGAGCAATGTCAATCTTTGTTGGGTCCTTTTTATTTAAAAAGATTTTTTTACTTGTATTTTCATTCCTATTTGGGGATGAAATAAACATTTTATAAAACTACACTCATTTTACTCATATTATTAAAGGTACTGTCTTAGAACGACCATTGTGGGGTGTTAATACCTTCACCACGTGTAACTGATTCCTAAACCTAAATTCAAATTCGCAAACTATATCTTTTAGTCATTTTTTCATAGTTTTCCATAATAAACTATGATGGCGACTTCATATCTATTTTCTTCCATAATCATTATCAATTTTATTTTATTTTCTTTTAATTCGTCGTTCTCGTCGTGATATTGTTTGCGACAGATGACGACTGCACTGGGGACTCTTGAGAGTCATGCCATTTTAATTTAATGAGTGAAAATAAGTGTGGTTTTTTGAATGTTTATGTTTGCCTTCTTTTTGTATATATAATTTGTTTACTTTCCTACTTTTATAATTATTGTTGAAATATTGAACTCTATGGTAGACGAAATGTTATATATCTGCCTGAGATCTTCTACTTATTTTGCAGGTGGGATTTAGGTGCGTTTTCTCGCTTCACACACACACTTTTGTTATTGCATATCTTGAGTGAAGCCCTATACTTGAGCCTGAGTAAGCTTAGATTTAAAAGGGGTTGTATAGCAATACTGATAGGGATGTACTTCCTTTTTTTGGTTTTTGTGAGAGTCTCAACTAGAGTTTGTTCTTTTTATTTGTCTGTTCATAGTAAGTTCTTTACCAACTGTTGTGGATGGTGCAATAAAGTGAGTCATAACTTTAGTGACCTTGAATCTCTAGGTATTATGAGTTATCCTGTCTGTGCATTTATAGTCCTAGATCCTTAAACGTTGAAACATTGAACCTTTTAAGGCACTAAGGGAGATATTCATGCATTTCAACCTCTCAGTGGTTTTTTTGAATGTGTTTATGTAAATTTTTTGATAATGTAACATATTTGATTACACATTTTTGTAACATTACATAATTGGAGGAGAAGGATGTGAGAAAATATAACTCATTATTTACTTCTCCAATGCATTGCATGCATGTTATTCCATTTAGTATTACATATTTATCATTCGTTTTTAAGCAGTAAAATTGTAAAGTTGTGTGCATAAATATCATGGAATTTAACATGGGATTTGAAATCGAGATAGAACCAGAATTGGGAAGTTTGAAGAAAAAAGTGAGAATAAAAGTAGTGGAGAATAATCTGAATGGTCTTGGAGAATTGGGAAGGAAACTTGAGGCAATACAAAGGGGAATTTTCAGAAGTAAATACGAAAATTTGTTGGGATTACTAGAAATGGAGGTTCAAGCACCTACTATTATTGCTCTTGCACAATACTATGATTCACCGCTGAGATGTTTCACCTTTCAAGACTTCCAATTAATGTTTACTATTGAGGAATTCAAGCAGATTTTGGATATGCTCTTTGGAGGGAAAGTTTCGTATAGGCATTTGGAACATCACACCTTTGTGATTACATTGTCGAGGATCATGAAAATACATCAGAAGGAGTTGAAAGATAGGCTCGTCACTATAAAAGACATCAAAGGATTTTTGCAGGGATTTTTGGAGGCATATCTACGTCAGTTGAATGACAAAGAAGATTGAGAAACTTTCATTGATTTTTTGCCTTAACTCTATACGGTGTTTTGATGTTTCCCAATTTTGAGGATTATGTAGATTATGATGCAATAGACGTGTTCGTGGCTGTTAAAACTCTATTTGAAAGTCCATTCAAGACAATATTTGTAGATACTTATGTGGCTCTGGATTTGTGCCATGAGAGAAAGATGAAGAAATTGCCATGTTGCCTGCCTACTCTTTATGTGTAGTTGATTCTCATATTAGACAAAGGGTGGTCTAGATCAAATGTCTAGTTGAGCTAGTAACACAAAGAAAGATGGAGGTGAAGAGTGCACAAGATTGGGCCTAATTCTTTGTTGGTATAGATCAAACGAAAATTCAATGGCAACCATCATGACAACAATAATCGCGTCTTATTTCCTATTGTGCGAAGTATCCTAATGTGTCGCTCATAGGAACTAAATGTTGTATGAACTATAATCTAGTATTAGCTCAACAACAGTTCGGATATCCCATAAAAGGAACCCCATCACTTCTTGCCTTAGTTGCACTGGAGTTTTATTATAAAAAGGGTCTCACCACCGAAATATTACATTAGGTCCAATATGTTTGAAAAAATGTAACCTATATGGAAAGGGATTCAAGACCCTAGGTTGTGAACAAATATATTCCTTATCATCGATGGATGTCAGAAAGGGTTAAAGAAATCAAATTGCCTTTCAAGCTAATCTCTCCTAATCCTATGAAAAAGGAACTAATGCCTAATGTAGAATCCAAAGGAGTAAAACGACTGAAGAAAGAGGTTGATAAGCTAAAAAGAAGAAATGTTGGTATGAATAATGATCTATAGAGTCTTCATCATGATTATATAGATCTCCGAAAGGAATATGAAGAAAAGACGAAGGTGAATGAAAAATTGATGAAAATGCAAATGACTAATAAGCAGGACCTGGTAGCCATTAATATAGAACTGACATTGAGAGCTCAAGAATGAAACATAGCTGCATCCTCAAAGCATCAATGGAAGACTTTATATGAAGAAATTAAGCAAGATAAACAAGAGGCATTAAGAAAATTGTGTGATCTTCAGGTTAGATTTGATAGCATGGAACATCAGATGAAAGAAACGGTGTTGGAATGTGAAGAAAGGATTCAATAAGAATAGTGACAAAGGGTGGAAATAGAAGAGAAGCACCAAGCTACAATGACTCAGGTGGAGAATTATGTAGTTAAACAAGAAAAAGTTGTAGCACAATGGAAAACATGCTTCTCTCAACTGGCTACTTTAGCAAACGGAGCAGTTAGTGGGGTCCCAGAAATGTTGCGCGAAGCTAAAACATCATTGCTATTTTCAATCCTCCAAATGAAGTCAATACTTTTTATAAAACATTGCTAATACGAGAAATGAAAAATATAATAGCTCATGCAAAAGACTGATAATCCCTTTGTTATACTTTCCCAAAAGATTCTGGTGTCAAACAATTTTTGGTTCTCGATCAAATTCAAATACATGTTGATTTTCATGAGTATTCACACAATTTTCATAATTACTACTTAAATAATTTTCATTTAGTTTATTTGTGCATTTTTATCTAGTTCTTTCCTAAAAATATAATAAAAAGAGAAACATAATTAAGGGTTTGTCAAAATTTGAATCAGAGGACGAGTGCGGATTCCATTTGAGCACCGAACATTTTATTTTGCAAGACTTGATGGACAAACATGTCTTACAAGTTTGTCTCAAAGGAAAGAAGAAGAGGTGTTTGTGAATGAATAATTGAATATAACTGGGCCTAAACCCCTAGTGATACATTTTATCAAGACTGCACCTACACATATGCCTCTAGGTCGACAGCCTGTGGTAATCGAAGCACCATTATCCTTTTCGTATAAGAATGAGTAGGTAGTTCCTTGGAGGTATGATGATAGTATCATACACGATGAGCAAAATAACGAAATCTTAAACTCTAACAAGCTTGCTATTAATAACATTTCTGAAATTGAAGGTATAACAAGGAGTGGTCGCCTTTTTGCACCTCCATAGTTGAGAAATGAGAAAAGCCATGAAAGAGCTAAAGAAGAGGCAGCTGTAGAAAAAGCAAAGACATTCTTGAAGGGAAAAACCTCGCAAATTGATCAGGGGACCGAGGAAAAAGATAAAAAAAAGAAATCAAAGACGAGGAAGCTTGCGAGTTCTTGAAGTTTTGTCCAACAAAGCGAGTATAAAGTGGTTTATCAATTGAATTGCATAGCGGCGAGAATTTCTTTGTTGAAATTATTGATGCATTCCACTTCCCATCGAGAGTTACTGATAAAAGTTTTAAGCGGAGCCCTATAAAACAAAATATCTCTATGGATAAATTTGAAAGAATTGTTAGCCACATCATTACTAATAATTTCCTAATATTTACCAAAGATGAAATACCCTCGAAGGGGAGAGGCCATAATAAAGTTCTTCATATATCTGTTAAATGAATGGATCATTTCATATCATGTGTGCTTATTGATAATGACTCATCCTTGAATGTCATGCCGAAAGCAACGTTGGATAAATTATCTGGTGATCGGGTACACTTACGTCTGAGTACTTTGGTGGTAAGAGCTTTTGATGGGAGTAAAAGGGAAGTCATTAGAGAGATAGAATTACCATTACAAGTTGGGCCATCTACATTCCAAATAGTATTCCAATTGATGGATATACTTCATGCATACAGTTATTTGTTAAGAAGTCCATGGATTCATATTGTCGGTGTCATTCCTTCCACTTTACACTAGAAGCTGAAATTTATAATTGATGACAAGTTGATCATAGTATATGGGGAAAAGGATTTGCTTGTAAGTGAACCATTATCTACTCCATACATTGAAGTTGCTAAAAAAGCTTTAAAAACTTCTTTCTAGGCTCTAGAGGTTGTGAATGTGGCCCATGTTGAACCTTTCAGGGTGAATCCTTACTTGTCGAATGTATCTTTGATGATGGCCAAAACTATGATAAAAAGGGTATAAATGTGGTAATGGGCTAAGCATAAATGACGAGTGATCTATGCTTTCACTGAAGTTAATTAAAAATAAAGAAAGATATGGCCTAGGGTACAAACCTACCGGAGCCGATAAAAGGAAGATAGTTGAGGAGAGGATGGAAAGGAGTAGAGCCAAGCTAGAGGGTCACGAGCCAAGATCAGAAGGAATCACTTTATGCGACATAAAGTATAGTTTTCGGAGTGTAGGACGGATAAATATTGATCAAGGGCTAAATGGATACTTATCCTGGACAATTCTCACTTGAGCAAGCCATTCTTGCCCGAGTGAGTGAGCTATTGTATTGCTTCTTTGTTATGGATGATTCTCGCTCAAGCTAGTCATTCTCGCTTGAGCGATCTTCAACTTCAACATTTTAATTATTTTCTTCATGCATATTCCAATCTTTTATTTTCTTCATTCTTTATCACTTGGAATTTACACAAAAACTGGGATTAAATGGTTTCATTCATCTCATAACTCAAGACCTATATTTAGATCCAATAATTCTCAAATTAGGAGTAATTGCTATTTCAAACAACAATTAAAATCAAAAGTAGTCAAGTTTTCTCATATACAATATATTTAAAATTGACACTTATCAGTACCAAATATGTTTTATATCTTGTTGTTATTGTTCATAAATTGATTCTTTGTGTAACTTTGTAAAATTTAGTGGAATCAACCATTTTAAGATTGAATTATTAAGACTAAATGTAGTATCAAATAATTCAAATCAGTATAAATCTCCTTGTACTTTCTTTTCTTGCTTATATTGTTTTAGTTTTGCTATACTCAATTCTTGAATTAAGTTGATTTTACTTATAATTATATTTTACTTTTAAGTGTGAAAAGAATTTTAAAAGAATAATTTTTCAAAAGAAAAAGAAATTAGAATCAATTCTCCATCTTCATTTAATTAAGTTATTTTTTTTTCTTAACATATCAAACTGTAACTGTGATTTTCTAAAACATACATTCATATACTACTACTATGAGTACTCATTACAATGAAATATATATATTCATTTTAACTAATAATTTATACATATCATCTAAATACAAAAGTATAAAAGTAATAATAAGATATAGATAACTTTATTTTATTTAATTTTATTGAATAATAATATTTATTTATACTTTATTTTTATTATTATTTTATATTTATTTATTCGAATTATAAAAAATAATATCTAAAATAATACAAAATAAAATAAAAATCAAAACAAAAACTATAAACAAATAATCAGATATAATTAATATATCACAGCCAAATAAAATAACAGAAAGATAAATTAATAAAAAGAGTAAATTTAAGATAAATTAAATAATATAAATATCAATAAACAAATATAATTAATGTGTGACTAAAAATAAATTAAATGACGGAAATATAAATAAATAAACAAATAAAAATATTATGTAGAAAAATTTAATAACAGAGATATAAATAAATAAAAAAAGCTAATGTGTAATTGAAGATAAATTTTAATTTAATTTTTATTTATTTTAGTTATTGATTTGATGACTTATATACTACTGTTTAAATATTTAAGAGATCAGTACTTAAATGTCTAAAAATAATTTTTGCTGCGATGATACACCCTGTTTACAAGGAAGTAAAATGTAATTGACCTTGTTCTTAAAATAAGTCAAATTTATTCTTTAAATATTAAACTCGTTAAAATAAATTTCATCTTCACGTGAGTCAATGAAATAGGAGGGATTATAAATTTTCATGCTTGCTTATCAATTCTTAGCTAGTATTTTTTAAAGAAAAATATTCATTTCCATATTTCAATTTAAAATCTTGATGATACTTTATAAGCTATTATTATTTATTACTATTATTATTATTATTATTATTATTATTACTACTATTATTATTATTATTATCTTCTGCTCTTCCCAAATTGCATGGTTAGTCCTCATATTGAAAGTGTAAAATTGGAATTAATTGAAAAAACAATAATTATTTTCTACTATTTCAAAAATAAAACCAAATTTATGTTAAATTTAATGATTGAAAACATTCAGTATATCAAGTTTAAGTAGATTTCGATGATAGGTATCTCGATTCGTCATTCATTTATTTAAAGTGCGTCATGCTTACGTTTCCATGTTGCTTTATTCTACCAAAACCGCGTTTCTTTGTTCAAACGCGTTTTCCCTCTGATGGTAGTATCCATACATAATTAATAATTAATTAGTTAAATAGCGTAATTAAGTTATGTGCAGTGTTTGATCAAATTTTCTTTCACCAGTAAAAAAAAATATATATTAATATAGTTTATATTCTGAGGCTCTAAACCCTAACGAAGGTTACACTCGTTTATGAGTCAACTCAGTTGTAATGCGGTGCCTAAGTTTTCTGAGTTTTTTAGTACTATTACTGTGTCACAGACCACATTGCTGACTAACAGCTACTCCATCTACTATATTAAAATTTGTATTAATTGATTTTTAATTTCGTTAATTTTTCGTCAATATAAAATATATAACGCATGCAAGAGTATAATTTTTCTCATCCTCATTCTTCATCAATTTTATATTTTGCCCACCAACACAGACTAGTTCCAGTTTTCGATTTAAGTACTTAATTAAAACGAAACGTTATTATATTGTTTTTCTCAACGATAACAAATTACGCGTTTTAAAAAAGAAAATGCAGAAAAACGAAAGAAGAATACAATACGAATCTTTTTTTCTTGATAAAATGTTATCGTATTGAATAAGAATAAGTATAAAATTTTAGATATTTTATGCACGAGGAGATTACGGAAAATTTTTTAAAAGGAAAACACACAGTCACGATATTTATTAATTAACATGCTGTGCGAAATTTAAAATTGAACTGACCAAATTTAAGTAATAATATTTAAGACAATTAAAAAGTATAAATTTAATAAAGAAGATTATGGGTTGTTGAGAAAGAAAATAACTCTTAAAAAGTAGGATGAAAATAAGCTGTGGTAAGATTTATGAGGTAGGTTTTAGCCTTACACGTGTTTAATTGCCTTTTTGACATGTACATATGTACTAAAAGGCGAAATGTTACTATTTTAAATTTTACTATGTTTTTTGAGCATGACATTTTTTATATATCCACTATTGCTCCTTAAATATATTTATGTGCCTGAATTTAATTTTATATTAAGGTAATAACAAACAAATTAATATGACAATAACATAAAAAAAGTAGACTATTATTATTTATTTGCCTAAACCTTAAACTCATTATTTTTATTCAACGTAGGATCAAAATACAGTGTCTGATCTGATCATGGTTATAAATTATCCACATTAATATCACTTTATTAGAATGAAAAATTGAGAAAAAATACTGAAAAAGATTTTATAATAATGAAATATAAATCAAACTAAAAAAAATTAATACTACTTTAAATTCAAAATCTTAACAGAACGATTTTTTACATATTTTTATTAATACATCGTTAAACTTTTTTATTTATTTATTGAGATACTTAAGATACTTCACAATTATATTAAAATATTTTTGAACGAGACGAAATAAAAATTCTAATGTTTTTTATAGCAGTCTCAGGACACTTTTTTTTATAGCCATTTTCTAGCTTTTTCATTTTAAAACTAGTTTCCAGAAAAGTTTACGCTATTACCAGTGATTTTATCATCAAAAATTTATTTTCAATTAAGTGCTTAGAAAAGATAAACAAAATTTCAATGATATCATTTTTAAAGTTTTTATTTCAGGCCAATAGAGTAGATATGATAACATTGTTTGTACTATTTTCACTAAATCTTCTATGCTATTGTTCTCTTCATCGCTTGTGATATCACCAATAAAACAATTAAGTTTATGTTTGGAATTATAATTTTGAAAGAGAAAATAAAAGAGAAAACAGCCAAGTTATCTTATATACAAGTTAAGCAGTAGGAAGTCCCTTATATACTTTTTAAATTTTTTATACTCCTTTTTAGCGTATACATCTCATTCAACACATAATAAATCAAAGTGTATAAGTTCTTGAGGTACACGATAAGAAAATACAATATTTTGTAAACAAAAAAATCCATTAAAATAAATAAATAAATATTGGTTTACTTGTAAAATAACATAGAAAAGGTCCAATTATAAGCTAGCGTAATTTGGATAGACAATTTAGTCAACTCCGATACATAGAGAATATTTTGTGTTCTAGAAAAAAAAAAAAAAATCTCGGTCAAACCCGCAGACCATAGAAATCAAGACATAGAACAAGTAAGCACAAGGCAAAATAGAAATATGTGCATACACACATACTTTTTCATAATTTTAAAAATACAATACATGCTGAAAATTAAACTTAAAAAAAGCTCAAAATCTTTAGAAATTTTATAGCATTAAAACACTAATTTTGAAAACTTGAATTTGTAGCATTACCGTTAATGGTACTTTGTACAAATACGTTACTTGCAACATTTATCAAAACCTTCAGTTGACAATTTCTCCAAAAACGGTAGATTGTTCCCTAAAACACTTAGCAAATTTGGATTTGAAGATCAAAAAGATTATTGCATCCAATCCAAGTGTCTTCTCCCCCTTCAATACTACAATAAATGTAGTTCAACAACAAGAAACCCCAATTTGAATGCTCCACCATCTCCATTTATTTGTCCTAAAAAAAGAGGAACCACGTCCACCAGAAGACCCAAGAAAAAAAAGTGACCAAAACACAACAATAATTGAACAAAAAAGTTTTGATCCTAAGCACATAGCGTCAATGTTTTGGTGTTGCCATAAGAAAATGTTTGTATGTGTCAACACCAATAATAAATAGAAGAGGCTTTATTTCATTGAAAAGTCCTCGTATATTCGCCCGTTCTCCAAGGTTATTGACACTGTCTGATTCGGTTCGATTCCGGTTCAGTTCCGGTCGGTTTATTTGACGTAAAACCCATAGTTAACCGCTTATTGTTTGCCAGCTTACACAAGTATGTAGACAGTGCACACAAACAAAACACAAACGTTCAAAACGGTTTAAACTGTTGTGCCTGTACATTTCTCATTCCAGTGTTACTTTTCTTTCCTTCTAAATCAACTCAGTTTTAAAGTTTTTTTTTTTACTTAAATTAACAAAATTATTACTTCAAAACAGGAAAAAAATTTACTTATTTAATTAACAAATAGATGGGTAGTTTGTTTAAAACATGTAATTTTCTAAATAGTAACTTATTCAAGAAACATATGGAATTTGTTTATTAAAACAAGCAGTTCCCATAACACATGTAAAAAAAATACAAATCACCTTATTTTATTAATGTAAACGCTTATTTAAAATAGTTAAACAAAAACAAAGCGATTATGATTCTGCTTCTTAAAAAATATATAAAAAAAACTTTTCTTCTAAAACAGGTAGATTGGACAAAATATAATATATGTGGGTTTGTTTTGTCAAAAATCACTCATTTTAAAAGGACAAACAAACTCACCTTGGAATATAGGTTGATTTAGCTTACTTTCTATGAATATTTGAAGTCAATAATATTTATTGAAAGCAAAATTGTAGTAGACAAAACTGAAAACATCAATCAATACGTTTTTTCTAAGGCCAAAACATTAATTAATTTGAAATTGATAGAGTATTAACTAATAGACCTTAAATTACTCAAACTTTTATCATTTCAAATTAAAAACAATAAATAAAAATTTAATGTAAAATGTATTTAAAAGAAATGAATGTTATGTTGAAAAATGATAGAAAAAGATAATGTTAGAAAGTTTTGAAATTTAAGTGGGGTAAAATGAAGAAAAAATGATTAAAAAACGTAAGAATAAAGGATAAACTGAGACATGTGTTATTAAGAGAAAGTGTTGAAAGTGGGAAAAGAAGAGATGAGGTGAAGGTGTCGGAAAGATCCAACTAACGAAGGAAGCAATTTACTTTCATACATAAATGAATACAGTTGGACTGTGTCGTATTAATCTTAAATTAATCTTTTCTCTTTCTCTCTCTCTCCCTACAAATTTAACACTTTCCCTTTCGCTTTCTTTCTTTCTTTCCTCCTTCTACTTTTACTCCTTCAGCTTCTCTCTCTACAGTGTCAATTTTCTCCGGCGACGTCGTTTCACTCTCTCTCTTCTTGTTGACTTCGCCGATCACCCTCGCTACGCGGCCATGGGGCATTGTTGCAGCAAAAACATCGCCGTCAACAACGAGGCGGTGCCCGCTGATCACCGCCCCAAGACGCCGCATTACGCGCCGCCCTCTCCACCGCCGGCTTCGGGGAGCTCACTATCCGGCGCCACGCCTGGCAGGAACACGCCGGCGCACTCCTTTTCCACCAGCCCCTTCCCGAGCCCTCTCCCGCCCGGAGTGGCGCCGTCGCCAGCCAAGACGCCGGGGAGGAAGTTCCGGTGGCCGCTGCCGCCGCCCTCTCCGGCGAAGCCGATCATGGCGGCGCTGCTGCGGCGGCAGGGGAAGGCGAAGCCGAAGGAAGGGCCCATACCGGAGGAGCAAGGGGAGGGTGGCGGTGAGGGAGAGAGGTCGCTGGATAAGAGTTTCGGTTATGGGAAGAATTTTGGGGCGAAGTTCGAGTTGGGGAAGGAAGTGGGTCGAGGGCATTTCGGTCACACTTGTTGGGCCAAGGGGAAGAAGGGTGAACTTAAGGGACAATCCGTTGCTGTAAAAATCATATCCAAAGCTAAGGTGAGAGGGTTTCTTGTGTTTCTGTGACCTTTCTTTTTTATAATTGTGAAGATCGTGTGATGTTTTTCTTTGTTTACTTGGAGTTGGAGATGGTAACGTTGACTCTTGGTCAATTCAGGATCAGTTTCAGACTTCCTGCATCACTGTTTTGCGACTGGAATTTCATGTAGCGTGTGATTAGTATTGACTGTTTGCTCTTATTTTTTGTTTTTTTGGATTTGGAAACTCAATTTAGGAGTCAAGCCTGCTTAGTGTCATGGTACTGATTTTGAATCATTTGTTTGAATTTTCCTCCGTGTGTAAAATAAAAATACGTTCTGTGTGGATATACTGATAGTGTTATGGAATTGGAGCCTACTGAGGTGGTGGTAGCTGGGCACAGGAATTCACAATGGTTTTCTTGGAGGTGATCAAGGTTGCTGCTTTCTGGTTTGTGGTATTGAAATAACTAGTTATTGTTACTTTCTAAGCTAGTGCCGATCAGAAAGGAAAATGCTATGGAGATCTTTTTTATGGGAGAATTTATGAGATTTGAAAGTAGGGAATAGAAAGCGAGTGAATGGTTGCGCTTAGGCACCTGTTTCAATTACTTGGACGTTAGTCAGAGCAAATCTACCACTCCAAGCTTCTACATTATTTCACCCATTTGATATGATTTTAACATTTAAAGTGCACATATGATGCCGAAACAAACATAAGGTAAATTGTGGTGAAAATGGATGACAAATGATGTTGTTTGTAACCGGGGCTTTACCTCTGTATTTCTTGTTGGTCTCTTGGGAGCATTAGAAAGATTCTTGAGGAAAGGTGGCATAAATGGTTGTATTGTATGTTATGAGACAAGTAAGCAAAAGATGAATTTGCACATATGTAGTGTGGACAAGTTGTTGGAAAGTGTGGCTTCTGTATAAGTTTTTCTGTATGTGTGGACTGTGACTCGTCTATAGATGTTTTGCATTTGTTCTATCAGCGGCCATTAGGCTGTGGTCCAAACGGTAGAGGTTCCAAATCACACGGATAGAGCAGGTGATATGCACAAGACCTTGTTGCCAAAGTTACTTGCGTGTTTGATAAAGACCATTTTATTTCCCCCGGTTAGATCATCTGTAAACATATGTGTGCTTAATTGTAAATTAAAGAATCCATATAGTGAGTCTGGTTATTTATTTTTTCTTCCTCCATTATGAGCCAAGTTGGAGGATAGCGAATAAGCTTAAAAGGAACGGAAGATGAAGAAGAAAATTAAGATTCTGGAATTTTCCTTTAGTCCAAGCACTATGAGAATCAGTTGATTTAAACGTTTTCTTTGAGTTGCTTGGCCTCTTGTAGTTGATTTTTGTAGGAAAAGGACTGGAAAAAGCTGTCTCCTTAGTTCTGTACCTTTTCATTATCCTTCGAAACAATCAAATTGGAGTTTGAGAGTAAATATTAATTGCTATGGGAGAATCATGTATTGTGATGTTATGGTCATAGATTCCATAGTTTGTTTTATGCCATCCATCAACACGAATTAAGACTCAATTTTCAAGCTTTTGCTAATCTTTCCTTATAATTTATGCTTGATAATGGTGGTTACTTTAAATAACTGATTTTTACATGGCAGATGACTTCAGCGATAGCAATTGAAGATGTGCGGAGGGAGGTCAAAATGTTGAAGGCCTTATCTGGACATAAGAATTTGGTCAAGTTTTATGACGCATTTGAGGATGTCAACAACGTCTACATTGTTATGGAGTACGTGCAGAAAAAAATATTTGTGAACATTCCTCTCTGTCCTGCTAGGACTTATTCATGTTTAGTTCACTGCTTGATTTATGTGCGTACATTTTTTAAGCTATTGGTTATAAAAGAACCCATCTCATTACTCATAAAATGAGCAGATTTTATAGCTGGTTTGTAGGGGTAGATACCTTAAACTGTTGAATTAGACATTTAATCTAACGCAATGAATGTTTTTTGGTTGTTGTTATTGTTGTCAGGTTGTGTGAGGGTGGAGAATTACTTGACAGAATTCTAGATAGGTAAAATTGAAAGGCTGTTTGTAATTTTTACTATCTGCTCATTTTTTTTGTCTGTCCAAATGTTCCTTGCAGAAGTTTGGTTTTGAATAACATGATTATAATTGGATTGTTTTGATATTAATTATTTGTTAAAGAGGTGGGAGATACCCAGAGGATGATGCCAAAGCTATTCTTGTACAAATTCTAGATGTAGTTGCATTTTGTCATCTTCAGGGAGTTGTTCACCGTGATCTAAAACCAGAGGTATGGCATTGTGATGCTTGAACTACTCATAATTATTTGATTGTGCTTTTCAATGAGCTATTTTATGTTTTTATAGCCACCTCTCTAAATATTTTGCTTTGCAGAATTTTCTATTTGTCTCTAAAGATGAGGATGCCGTCATGAAAGTTATTGATTTTGGGCTATCTGATTTTGTTAGGCCAGGTAACATGACTTAATCAACCTACTATAGTCAGTCTCAAGTAGTATCCAAGTTGCTCATTTTCTCGTATGTAGTTCTTCTCAATCTTGTTTTTGATTATAGTGCACCTGCATGGTCAAATTAACGGATTTAGTCTGCCGGAGAATAACCATGTAATCAATTATCAAATGGTTTTGAGCAAAATGGTCAACACTTTGTGAGATATTGGCTCCATAATGAAGGAATAGTGAGATTTTACGATATCACAATTCATCAGTCATTAATTTCGAATAGACATCTAAAATTAAATTTCAACACTTATGATTAAGAAATCATCAGGCCTGATATTTTTTAATAACATTTCACGTGCTTGATACAATTTGTAGTTCCTTGAGAGTAATGATTTTAAATGGCATTTGCTTGATGTAGACATTTTGTACGAATATAGCTTTCTCTCTATCTGTAAGTTTTATTGTGGAAATAAAATTTAGATTATATAATCAGAGGCACTAGTAATGTTGAACAAGGAGGATCTTATATATCATTGCCATTTCTGTTCCTCTGAGGTCTTTAATTGGATTTGTTCTCCAAATTTATGACAATATTCCGTACAAAGCTAGTTTTTCTCTTAACTTCGGCAATTATGATGACTGACCACTGTTTTTTTTTTTTTTTTTTTTTTTCATTATCATCTCTGAAATTGGTATTAAATAATTAATCGATGCTTTAGAATGATATTTCAAAGCTAGCTTTAAAAGAACTGATTGTTGTCTGGTGTAAAAGTAAAATCACTTTTACATATAAGATAAAATTAGCAAAGGCACAATATTATTTTATTTTTTGAAGACACGTAGATACGAGTTAAGTTCAGTAACTCTACCTTTTTGATCTTATTTCTTTTTGAGTTGTTTATTGTAACAACTAACTGTTAGTTTAGTCCTTCCAAAATAATTATTCATCTTATGTTGGGTAACTCGTGAACAATTATAGGAGAAGCCAAACACTTCCAAACTTTGTTAAACGGTGCAAACTCCCACAAAAGGCCGTATCTTCAATATCTAAATGAACATGTTCATGTGGTTAGCATGTACATGTATATAGGGCTTTATGACTTCTGATTTTTGTAAAATATCATTTGGCTGCTTAGGTTGAACTCCTCTCCATTGCTTTTTATTTAAATGGAGAGCATGAAATTTAATATTTTTATCACTGAATTTGTAAGTAAGCAATGTCTTGTTAAACTGTGCAAACTCCCACAAAAGGCCATATCTTCAATATCTAAATAAACATGTTCATGTGGTTAGCTTGTACATGTACATAGGGCTTTATGACTTCTGATTTTTGTAATATCATTTGGCTGCTTAGGTTGAACTCCTCTCCACAGCTTTTATTTAAATGGAGAGCATGGAATTTAATATTTTTATCACTGAATTTGTAAGTAAGCAATGTCTTGTTATTCACATTGGGATGATCAAATTTTTTGATTGTGGTTGAAGAAAGGCTGCTATTAAACAAACCTCTACTCTGAATACATAATTGGATATAGTCTTTCAGAATTTCATATTATTCTGCTTCTTTGGGGGCTCCTACTTGGTGCACGCCCTTAAAAAATCTATGATATACAGCTCTTACCTGCGCATTGAGTATGTGCATTCCTGTTTTTAGCTTTAATGTGTAGCATAGATATCACAGCTTTGCTGGAATGAAAAGATGTCTTTAAAAACATAAGGATGAAAATGTGGGATGTATCTAAACTTATATCATCTAAAATTATGTTGTCAATTTTCACTCCCAACATTTCTCATGGTCCCATATTCACTTACATTTTCTACCCTCCCATTTGTACTCCTACGAAGCACATTCCTAACTCTCTTTAAAATCATTATTATTTTCTCGATTTCATTTTATATTCTTGAAGATATTATTAATTCTAGTTCGGCAAAGAGGCAAGCGGAATATTCATTGGGAAACTTTGCTAATATTGCATTATTATTTCGTCTCACTTCATTGCTCAAGAGCATGGCAACATATTAAGAATAGATTGATTCTTTCCGACCTGTGCATAGATATTTCCTTGTTCAAACTCTGCTGTAATTATACAAGTTTGTTTGCCTAATGTTTTTCACTAATTTCCTGGTTTGGATGAATCTTAGGACGTGCTTTAATTCTTGGTTTAGGATTACCTCCAGTGTTCAAATTAAATAGTTATTGTATTGCCTTAGAATCAGAGTTGTATCCTCTTATTGATTTTTTCACTACCTGCACTGACTTTTAATAAATATGCAGAACAACGCCTCAATGATATTGTTGGTAGTGCATACTATGTTGCACCTGAAGTGCTCCATAGATCTTACAGTGTTGAAGGAGACTTGTGGAGTATTGGGGTTATATCGTACATATTGTTATGCGGAAGTAGACCATTTTGGGCACGCACTGAATCAGGAATTTTCCGGTCTGTGTTACGAGCAAATCCTAACTTTGATGATTCACCTTGGCCATCAATATCACCAGAAGCTAAAGACTTCGTGAAGAGACTTCTGAACAAGGACCACAGAAAAAGGATGACTGCTGCTCAAGCTTTAGGTTTCATTTGATTTTTTTGCCAAACCTTGTTTTACTAAATAAGATGTTGCTTGTCGTTGAAATTCCTAAATGTTATTCTGTGATTCTTGCTAATAGAGTTTCCTATATACTTTGCAGCTCACCCATGGTTGAGAAATGAAAAGAATCCCATTCCTTTGGATATTTTTATTTACAAGTCAGTAAAGTCATATGTGCGTGCCTCACCTTTGAGACGTGCAGCATTGAAGGTAGTCACCTGTTAAGCAGCCATTAAAACAAATGCATATTATGCCCTCTCCTCCTTTGGTGGGGATAGGGGGCAATAGGACAAGAGTAATGTTGTCTGTTTTACTTCTTATGTTAATACAGGCCCTCGCGAGAACATTGACGGAAGATGAGCTAATCTACCTTAGAGCACAGTTTAATCTCTTGGAGCCTAAAGATGGCTGCATTTCGCTTGAGAATTTCAGAGTTGTAAGTTCATGGTTTTTGCAATTTATTCCCTCTTTTTGACTTTAAGGTGTGTTAGTATATTAAATAATGAATGATACAATGCTATTATCTGTTAACTGTATATAATGTAAAGATGTTATACTCCACTGTTTGCTACATTAAATTAATCAGCCTTTTATAGTTTAAACTTTGTTGTTGGTGCGTTTGCTGTTGTTTCAAAATATCTAAACTGAAATACTAAGAAAATACAGGCTCTCATGAAAAATGCAACTGATGCGATGAAGGAATCAAGGACCCCTGACATTTTAAATCTGGTGAGTATTCTTTGATTTGCAATATAGAAGTATCTTCCTGCTCTCTTCATTATGACATTTTAGTAGCCGCTTTGATCCCAATCTATCATGTACCAGAATGGCCTGCTCATTAAAGAAAATAGGGACAGGAAGGAATGTATGATTGAATAACTTTGACAGAGCAAAATCAATAGTAGCGTCTTGATGAGTGCCACCATTATTCATAATAATATCTGTTTTATTTCTTATGAAAAGTGCAGTGTGTTATTTGCGTGCATTATTATAATAAATAATCTGAAATGCTTATCCCTTGAAACAAGATGGAGGCACTCTCATATAAAAAAATGGATTTCGAAGAGTTTTGCGCTGCTGGTATCAGTGTATACCAGCTGGAAGTTCATCAAGAATGGGATAGAATTGCCACCACAGCTTTTGAATATTTTGAGGAGACAGGAAACCGAGTCATTTCTGTTGAGGAGTTGGCTCAGGTTTGCAAATTCTTGTGGTATTTCTGTCTTTTAAGCTGTTTAATAACCCACTAACCTTTCGATAATGTTTTCAGGAGATGAATTTGGGTCCGTCAGCCTATTCTTTAATGGGTGATTGGATCAGAAAATCTGATGGAAAACTCAGCTTTGTGGGATATACAAAGTTTTTGCATGGTGTCACAATGCGTAGTTCAAATACAAGACAGCGACAGCTAGTATAACCAACAGGGAGATTCGATTGTTATTATTATTATTGTTATTATTATTATTATTATTATGATAATATTTGTTGAAATTAGTTTGTGTCTTTTTTCTTTCTATAATTTGAATTGAAAGGAAAATGGTACGAAGGGCCTAAGCAATTTTTTGGGGGGGTTTTGGGGAGTGGATAATGGAAAAAACAGAGCTAACATTGTTTTGTTTCTCATGTGATTTGCGGTGCAAAGCAAAATTCTCCTATTTTACTTGTGAGCCAAAAGGCCACACTTGCTTTCTTGTAAGATTTCGTGTGAATATTAAAGACGCATCTATTTGGGTCAGCTTCATCCTATGGTAACAATGTCGCAACTTGTTTTTGAAGATTGAGGTAGAGAAATACGACGGTGAACTTTGGTCAATTTCTTCCATGGCTTGTGAAATACTGTATATGGTCCATATCCTCGTTTTAAAGATGTAACACTAATCGTTTTAGGACTAGTAAAATCACCACACAAATGTATTAAAATGTAGTGTTCATAAAAAATGGTACTCAAAAGGAATAAAATAATTGTGCAGCTATTAGATTCTTGGGACTTGTTTAATCCACACGCCGAGGAACAAAGAGTATGAACAGAAAAACAAAAAATGAGATAGAATTTGGGAACCCCGCAAAGATAGAGACGAAATGGAAGTTAACACCTACCTAACTAAAGTTTGTCCCCATTACAAGTGTGACCGGGTCTGGTTTTTGATAACTGATAATGTTACGTAATAATTGATTAAGAAAGAAGAATATAAAAAGAAATAGGATGAACATGCCAAGTTGATGAGGGAGAAAACTGGTTTTCCATTGCTGGATGGATTACCGTCTGAACAAGTAAAAAGCTGTTAATTGCAGTAAGGTACTTACCCAGATTGGAATTGGCCAACAAAGATGGACGCAGACTGCTTGAATAAATGTTCACGAGAGATGGCAGACAGCAACTAATTTGGGTAGGTTTATATGGTGCCAATCATAAATGAAAATAATATATTATTTTTAATAATTTATTAAAAAATAATATATTCAAGTTTTTAGATTCTGATTTTTCTAGATAAAGAGTGATATAACGATTTATGATACTTGGGTTGGTTGATGTCATAATAAAATATAAATACAGGGAATTATGAAATCACAAAATTTTAATTTTTATTAATGGATGAATAACGTTGTTCAGGAACATTAGCGGTAGAGAGTTTGGAATGATGTATGACCTCACGTACTTTATCCAAATCTTCCATCATTAGTTTAATCCCAACCACTTGACATAGTTATGTATTTTATCGATGAGACTAATCCTAACTGTACGCAACTATGATCAGATATTCCTTTATTCCATATATCATTGTCATCAAATTCTTCAATTCAATAATGATACAAGGATGCTTATTTACAATTTTGCAACGTATACTTAACGCGGAAGTTATATATTCATGTATGAACATTTGGAAAATAAAATTGATAACAAGTAACTTAATTTGTACCGATTAAAAAAGTTTTCAAGCATGTAACAAGTGTAAACATTTTATTTGCAAGTATGAAGGAGACAAAAAGGGAGAAAGTTTCCACGAAACACCGAACAAATGGCTGGCTTATGCTCTTGGAAATAAAGACATTCAATTTAAAAAACAAAGCCAACCAAATATGATGACTTTCGAAAGCAATTGGTGAATACCCACAACCTAAAAACCCGATTAGCATTAGACTATTTTTAAAAGCAAAATAATGATTTAGAAGATGAATCAATTGTTCAAAGTCAAGATCGCCCACATTCATAGGAAAATAAACATGATCATTGTGATTGTTGACCCCAATTAATCCCCGTTTCATTTGTTTGACAGCTTAAGAATAGAATGTGCGAGTACACCACTTTGCTTTGTGATGCCACAAGGCCAAAACTTTATATATTCTCTGACAAAACTATCTTATTAAGTCCTCTCAAAATCCTTGTTCTCCTTCAATTTTGTGATGAAGTAATGGGAAGTGTGCACGCCAAATCTCTTTAACCTAAAACGCTCACCAAACTTGGTTTGCAATTCCTAATCACAAACCATATATATAAAAACCCCACAACATACTCGATTACAAAACAGAAAAAAAGAAACCTCATAATTATTATATCTTAAAAAGCAAGACCTTAAATTTTGTTCATGGGCCCTCTCACCCATGTCCTATTTCAGCCACAATAACAATTATGAGATAAATAAACTAGATCTCAGATTTTCTAAGCTAACAAAAATAATTAAAGAAGGAATATGAAAAAAAAAAAAAAAAAATAAAAAAAGGAATATAAAAAAAAAAAAAAAAAAAGTCTACGCATACTCATCTTTGTTCCATATTCCAACCGTGTCTTTCACGCTTCCTACGTCCAGCAAACGAACAGCTATATGCTTTCTTTTCTTTCTCTATTTTTTAATGGAAAATAATAATTAAGGGCATCTGTTTGTATCTCTACTTCAATTTACTTCGTTCACATAAGATTGAGAGAACAAGAGAGAATGATATATACTCATCCATCACATTATATCACAAATCAGAGAGTGTGTGTATATATATATTTATATTTATAAATAATTGTCATTTAAATTTCCATCGATTAAAGAAATGTAGCAAAAACAAAAGATCATGCAAATTGAGATCCAAGTTTTTCGTCGTTGTCACATCATTAAAGCAACAGCACATTGTGGTGTTGTGGAGAATCGGAAAACAATAAGAAAAATAAACAAGAGATGTACAGGATTTGAATTAATGTTGGTAGAGTAATAATGAATTGACAGAATCAAACTTTGAAGCACCAAGCATGGTGATGGTGGAGGCATTTCTCCCTGTCGATGATGCCTTGGACGGTGCGGAAGTGCTCGACGTGGCATGGGATGGTGATGGGGCCTTTCTGCTCGAACCCGTATTCATCTTCAGCTTCTTTCAGCAACTTCATGAACAGTGGGTGCTTCATGTACATCACAGGGATCACAAATCTCTGCTGCTCCTCCCCTTGCCCCACCAAGATCGCCAAACACCCTTTTGGGACGTCCTTCAGGTCCTTCTTCTCTTGGTGGTGGTGGTGAAAGTGGAGGTGAGGAATGTGCAAGTGAAAGCTTATGTGGTAATGATGGTGGTGATGGTGTTTTGGAGTGTTATGATGATCGCTTAGGATCCCCATATGGAGAAACAAAAGAACGAACGTAGCCAAAAAAACCTAAAGGAAAAGACCAAAACCGAAGCTTGTGAGAGAGATGAAGTTGATGAGGGTTATAAGAAAACGAGTGAGAAAGGCCAGGGATCGGAGGATGATATGGCGAGGTTGAAGAGAGTGAGGGAAGAGTCGGTGAGAGATCTTGGGATGTTGCTCATGATAAATGGAAACAAAAGAATACCCACATAATATGCAAAAATGAGAATGAAGAGGATTTGGAAACGATGAGAAGGAGGTGTATATATATGTGTGGGAGGGTGAGGGTTTGTGAATGTGAATGTGAATGTGTGAGGGAGAGCGTTGTGGTGGGCCAGGATGGTTCTAGGGTTTGCTTACTGTGTACACAAAGATTTGTTTTGTTGTATGTATCTAGAGAGAGAGAGAGGGACCCTGAAGCTTAGGAGAGTAATATATCTTTTTCTTGTTCAGATGATAGGGACACTGAAGGTCACTAAATTTTATTGGATGCTCATGTGGCTAGTTAGGGCAAGGTAAGGATATATTCTGTGTGATTAAAGTAAGAGGAAATTGCTTGTTTCTTTTTGAAATTTCATTTGATCCACAACTTTCAAGCCTTGCCATGGTGAAGGTAGATTATAAGAAACACGCTCTAGAGTTTGTCAATTCAATTATTTATTATTATTGTTTTTGTTATTGTGATGATAAATAGTAACACAGATTTCAAATATTCATAGTTTATGATCCGATTGACTTGGTTTATAGCGAAGACTTTGCATTGCATAGAATGAGTATTGATGAAGAAGGCACACTGTGAGCCACACGTCACACTTATTCGCGATACAACGGGATCCTTCCACCCTCTTAACAAAGCCGTTTTGGTCTTCTTTTCCGTTTTCTATTTTTTTATGTACTCCAATCCTTCTTGACTTTTTCTTTTTTAATAATTAATCAAAATACTATTATCAACGCATCTTTTCAATATAACATACTGCTACTTTTCAATAAAACTATGCAGGAAAGATAAGAGTGTGAAAAACAATTTTCTAAAGTAGTTATCCACACCATATAATCAATTTCTAAATCTTTGTTTATGCTGTAACATAATCACTTTTTTTAATCGTTTAAGAAAACTGTTTCTTTAACAATTATGATAAGTAATTCCTTTTAATATGCAAGTTCTGTTATTGTAATATTTATAGCACATCAATTATATTTTAAATTGAAGATAAACAGTTAAACAGTCAAAATTGAAGTTAAACCGTTAAACTATGGTGTACGTATGTAGAAGATTATTTTAAGTGGTTGAAATACAATTCAAAATAGAATAAAAGATAGAAGATTGAAATTGTGAATGCTTATAGGAAAAGATAAAAGAAGATGATAGTAAGATATAGTTGATTTTTTTATTTTTTTTTGTTACTGATTATAAGAGTAAAAATAGTGTATATAAATCTCAAAAGGATAAAAGAAAGAATATTGAGGTGACCCCAAAAGGATATAGAATATTGAAAAGGTCTAATTGATTGAATGGAAAAAGCTAACTCTTACTTTTTAAAATTACATATTTTTATTTTTAGTATAAAATTAAAATTACTTTAATCAATTTATATTTTATATAATATATATATATATATATATATATATATATATATATATTATACAAATGACTAAATATAAATTTATTTACTTTTAAAATGTTTTTTTAAAGGTTAGTTTGACATAAAAATTTGGTCCAGCTTACAGGTACGATTTTTCCTCGATAATTCAACACTATAATAAATATAAAAATGTAGATTAAACTTAATAAGAAACAAATTTTTACTTGTTTACATGATGTAATCATATTTTTAAGGCTTAATTTAACATGTTATAAAAAAGGCATATGTTTAACATTTATGATAATTTAAACACATAATTTATGACAAGACCTTTGAATTTTACATCAATTCATCTTTCAATAACTTAAAAGTTTATATCATTAAATGTTGTAAAATAATAAATTTATATTGGACTTTTTATGTAAATTAACATTAAAAGGGTAATTTAAAAGAATTAATATTTTTTAATAACAACATATGTTTATTTATATGGATACACTAAAATACTTTTAAATAACATAGAATTTTATCTTTTTAACTAAAGATGTTTTAATAAAAACCTTGATCTAAGTTCTTCTTCAGTTTTTAATTCTACGCTGTGTCTGATATAGATACATCATATAAGTCTTTATCGAACGATTTTACCTATTTTCACTCTAATTTAAAAAATTATTCAAGTCAAGGGATAATTATGAATAATAAAACTGTCTTTTTGTGAATGTAATGTAATTATATACATGTCTATTTTGGAGCTATTGATTAACAATTACACGTCATTGATTCAAGTACTATAGTTCTATGCTTGCTTTTTAAAGTTTTAAAAATAATGTTTTTAAATAAGTTAATATGGTCACAATGTTGAAATATTTACATTTATTATACAGTGCATAAATAATAATAATAATAATAATAATAATAATAATAATAATAATAATAATAATAAAAATAATAATAAAAATAATAATAATAATAATAATAATAATAATAATAATAATAATAATAATAATAATAATAATAATAATAATAATAATAATAATAATAATAATAATAATAATAATAATAATAATAAT
>Ga0209489_104970_pt1 | contig 23776 bp, 17 predicted proteins | sample SiratrowhiteBW_FD_187527 | JGI IMG/M metagenome (GOLD analysis project Ga0209489, IMG submission 187527) | Root nodule microbial communities of legume samples collected from California, USA - Siratro white BW (SPAdes) (version 2) | ecosystem: Host-associated > Plants > Roots > Nodule | place...
TTTTTTTTTTTTTTTTTTTCCTTTAGAACTATAGTTACATAGAACTTGTGGCAGTCTCTCTTTGAATCCAAACTCAATAAAAAAGATAACACAAATATCTAAGCATATGAAAAATCAATACTAACTAGGTTGAAATTAGAGGAAATAATTTATTGCAATCCTTGTACTACACAAAGCTGATAAATATTTCCAAACATTGACATCCAGCTACTAACCATAAAAGTTGAACAAACTCAAAGGTTTTATTGCATTAAATTAGATATGCGAAGTTGTTTATATATATATATATATATATATATATATATATATATATATGAGAGTTGAATTTAGGTAGAAATTTTATTTAATCAAAGACACGTTTAAAAAAAATTCATAGATTAAAAATTTTAAATAATATAAGACTAAGTTTATATATTAGTTTATACATAAACTTATTTTTATTTATAAAAAAATACATTTTATTTTTTTATATTTCTAAAAGTATTTGTAAAACATTTTGTCTAAATGTATATGATACAAACATATTGGGGCAAAAGGGTAAAGGAATGAGACACGTGGCAAGGAATTTGGTTAAAAAGCAAAAGGATTGAAAGAATACGCGTGTGATGCACCATAAGTTCCTTCCGGCTAATTCCTTAATTCTTTGGAATCTTCTATTTCATTTTGTTTCTCATTAAACTTCCGGTATTGCATTCTGCATATGAGATTGGGTCTTTGGTAATACTGATTGGGTATTGCTCTTTCTTGTTGGGCATATACTATAGGATTATACTGATAGATACACAGGAAGAACCACTCTCTGTTATTGAATTTCTACAGAATTTTGGAAATACCCATACTGATATATTTTCAATATACCCAACGTATATCAATTGGTGCTTCATTGACGCAATGGTGGATAATACATGTATGCAGACTATGCAATCCGCCATTAACAAGCTTACGGAGCAATCTGATGGGTTCCATGAACAACTTGCAACTATTACGCAAGCTTTAACTTCGCTCCAGGTCCAAATTACTCAAAATACAAACCCACCCCACAGACATTCGGTTTCGTCTTTTGCCGCTCCGAGACAGTTGCGGGTGGAATTTCCTTCTCTGGTAGTGAAGACATCCTATAATGGATTTATCGTTCTAAATGTTTTTTTCACATTTATGAAATCCCTGAAAATTAAAAGATGGACATTATTGCAGTGAGTTTAGACGGCAGAGCCTTAGCCTGGTTCCAGATTTGGGAAAAATTAAGCCCAGTACATGATTGGCTTACCTTATCTACTGCATTGCAGATTCAATTTGGCACGTCCCAATTTGAGAACCCTCGTGAAGAGCTTCTCAAATTGGAGCAGTTAACTTCTGTTGTAGATTATTTTGACGCTTTTAACGACTTGGCTACTCGCGTGTATGACATGGATGATGCGCTGTTATTGGACTGTTTTATTGGAGGATTACATCCTGAGCTTCACCGAGAGGTAAAATCATGATCTCCCATTTCTCTAATGCAAGTTGTTTCCTTAGCTCGCTTATTTGAAGAGAAGTTTCATCCTCAGTCACCACGATGACGCTCCACTCGGCCTCTTCCAACATCATTGTTCAAAAAAATCCAATTCCACCTAATTCCAAACCACCTCACCAGGCAGCCACAAACATAAATACCAAGCCACCCTTACTGCCTACACCTTCAAAAATTCCTCCATTGCGCAAGTTATCTCCACCTGAGATTCAATTTAGGCGTGAGCATCGTCTTTGTTTCACATGTGATGAGAAATTTAGTCCTGGTCATAAATGCTTTGCCAAACATTATTTTCTTATTCAATCAGTGGAAGAAGTTTTGGATGATATGGACAACCCCAACACTAGTTCTATGAAACCTACTGTTGATTCTTCTAATCAATGTCAGATAACAAAACCGCTTCACTTGTCTTACAATGCTTTAACAGGCATTCCAACTCGACGATCAATTCGTTTCTCTGGACAAGTCCATGGCCGTGATATACGAATTCTGATGGATGGAGGTAGTTCAGATAATTTTATCCACCCTGCTTTAGTCAAACGACTAGTTGTTCCTTTGTACAAAGTCTCTGATTTCCAAGTTCAGGTTGGTAGTGGAGAACTACTGGAATGTGAAGGCGAAGTTCGAAACATGTCTGTCACGATTCATCAACACACCTTATATGTCAATGCTTTTGTGTTTCCTATTGCTAGTGAGAAATTGTTTTGGGCAACATTTGGTTGGAGACTCTGGACACTCACTTAGTCAATTATAAGTAGAAATTTGTTACCTTTATGTCTTATGACAAATTGGTAACTTTACAAGGCAACACCACTCCTGTGATCGAACAATCACAGTTTCATCAATTTAAGCGCGTGCACTCCACTCAAGCCATTTTAGCATTGTATACCTTACAAATGCAACCACATATTGCACCTGTCTTGCTTCCTTCACATCTCATTACTTCTTTAGCACCTGACTTGGCATTTGTGCTGCAGACTTATCAGGATGTTTTTCAAACACCACAGGGTTTGCCTCCACCTCATGATCAGGACCATGCTATTACTCTCCTTCCCCATACTGCTCCTATCAAAGTGCGTCCTTATAGGTATCCTCATAGCCAAAATGCTGAGATTGAAAAACTGGTGGCTGCTATGTTGGCTGAGGGTATTATACAGCCTAGTACTAGCCCTTTTTCCTCACCTGTGTTACTCGTAAAGAAAAAGGATGGTACTTGGAGATTTTGCAATGATTATAGAGCCTTGAATGCTGCAACCATTAAGGATTCTTTTCCCATACCAACTGTTGATGAGTTATTAGATGAATTACGAGGTGCAAAATTCTTTTCCAAACTGGATTTGTGCTCGGACTACCATCAAATTTGAGTTCAGCAAGTTGATTGCTTCAAAACAGCTTTTAGAACTCATCAAGGCTTATATGAATGAGAGTAATGCCTTTTGGCTTAACTAACGCACCTGCTACCTTTCAAAGTTTGATGAATTCCATATTTGCTCCAGTTTTAAGAAAATTTGTGTTGGTTTTCTTTGATGACATACTCATCTATAGCTCTGATTGGCCCTCTCATTTACAGCATTTGCAGCATGTTTTATCCATTCTTCGTCAACATACCTTGTTTGTCAAATTTTTCAAGTGTGATTTTAGTCAAACCCACATTGAGTATCTTGGTCATATCGTGTCACAAGAAGGGGTCAAAATGGATGATAAAAAAGTGCAAGTTGTCTTGCAATGGCCTGTTCCTTCTTCTCTCCGCCAATTGAGAGCATTCCTCGGATTAGCCAGCTACTATCGCAAATTCATCCGCCATTTTGCAGTAGTGGCAGCCCCTCTCACGGATTTGCTAAAAAAGGATGCTTTTCTTTGGTCTGACAGGTCCATTGAAGCCTTCCACTTGCTCAAACAGGCTTTAGCTCAGGCACCAATCTTAGCACTACCTGATTTCTCCCAACCTTTTGTGCTAGAAACTAATGCTTCTGGTTCAGGCATAGGAGCAATTTTGAGTCAAGCTGGTCATCCTATTGCGTATTTTTCCAAAAAGCTTTCAACAACAGCTCAAAAGCAGTCAACCTATGCAAGAGAAATGCAAGCCATCATGGCTACAGTGGCCAAATTCCGCCATTATTTATTGGACCATAAATTCATTATTAGAACTGATCACAAAAGCCTTAAGGAATTGCAAGCCCAAGTTATACAGACCCCAGAACAATAGAACTGGTTAGCCAAACTTTTGGGTTATGATTTTACCATTGAGTACAAGGTTGGTAGGGAACCAAGGAGCTGATGCTTTATCTCGGGCATTTTTAACTCTCACCACAATTACCAGTTCTTGGATCCCTCTTCTCCAACAAGAGTTGCAACAGTTACAACCTATTTCTGAATTTTCTCAAGATGAACTCCTTTCTGGTCACTTAACTATTAAAAAAGGGCTATGGTTTTGGGATGATAGGGTCTTTATCCCGGCTAGTTCAATTTTGAAAACTATGCTTCTAAAAGAATATCATGATTCTGTCATTGGGGGTCATGGGGGCTGCCAGAAAACTCTCTCTCGGCTTTCAGCTCAATTCTTTTGGAAGCATATGGCAAGCTCAGTTAAAGCGTATGTTAGAGCTTGTTCGGCGTGTCAACAAGCCAAATATAGCACCTTACCACCAGCTGGTCTATTACAACCATTGCCTGTGCCAACTCAAACTTGGCAAGACATTGCCATGGATTTTATTACAGGGCTGCCCTTGTCACATGGTTATTCTGTGATACTTGTGGTTGTGGATCGCTTATCAAAATTTGCTTATTTCATTCCTCTACCAGAAGATTTTTCAGCACCTAAAGTTGCTGATAGTTTTATCCACACAGTGGTGAATGTTCATGGTCTCCCACATTCCACTGTATCTGATCGAGATAAGGTGTTTACAAGCAAATTCTGGTTGCAGATTTGTAAGCGCCAAGGCATCACAGTAGCTCGCAGCTCTGCCTATCATCCACAGACAGATGGTCAGACTGAAGTTCTTAATCGTTGCTTGGAAATGTATTTGAGATGTTACACACAGGCAAATCCTAAGGATTGGTATCAATTTTTACCTTGGGCAGCCTACTGCTACAACTCTTCATTCCACACAACTATTGGTATGTCCCCGTACAAAGCTGTCTTTGGCAAGGAACCACCTTCTGTCTTACGATATGAGCCTCAATCAGGTGATACACCTTCCCTCCAAGAACAAATTCAAACCAGAGATGTTTTATTAGACTCTTTAAAATAGAATATTCAGAAGGCTCAATTGAGAATGAAAATTCAAGGAGACCATCATGGAAGGGAGCTCGAATATAACGTGGGTGATTTTGTCTATGTAAAGTTGCAACCCTATAGACAACACTCTCTACGTTTAATCCGGAATCAAAAATTATCTATGCGCTACTTTGGGCCTTTTCCAATTATAGAACACATTGGACCAGTGGCTTATAAGCTACTTCTTCCTTCATCTGCTCACATTCATCCTGTTTTTCATGTCTTTGTCTTGAAGAAATGTGAGGGTCCACCTCAACCTGCTTGTCTTCCAGAATCCCTAATCTTAAACGAAAAAGATTGCCCCTTACAACCTCAATCTCTCTTGGGAAATCGTATGATTAAGAAAAACGCTCAGTGGCAAGAGGAGGTTCTTATTCAGTGCCAAGGAATGACAGCTGAGGAAGCTACTTGGGAGCGTTTCTCTGACATGCAGCGCCAATATCCTCACTTTAACCTTGAGGCCAAGGTTCTTTTCAATGGTGGGGGCAATGATACAAATACATTGGGGCAGAAGGGCAAAGGAAGGAGACACGTGACAAGGAATTTGGTTAAAAAGCAAAAGGATTGAAAGAATAGGCGTGTGATGCACCGTAAGTTCCTTCCTGCTAATTCCTCAATTCTCTGGAATCCTCTATTTCATTCTGTTTCTCATTAAACTTCTGATATTGCATTCTGCAGATGAGATTGGGTCTCTGGTGACACTAATTGGGTGTTGCTCTTTCTTGTGGACATATACTATAGGATTATACTGATAATTTCTCTGTTAGATACACAGGAAGAACCACTCTATTATTGAATTTCTGCATAATTTTGAAAATACCCATACTGATATATTTTCAATATACCCAGCGTATATCAGTATATGCATCTCTTCTCTCACGTAATTGTTTTGATACAACAGAACCTTAACTGATTAAGACATTAACCAGACCTGAATTCATGTTGGTTTCCATCCTCGAGATGACAACTTAGTTGGAAATTCTCAACTACTAAATTAAACTCAAATTAATTTATTGAGACTTTTCGCAATGAAGTTTTAAAATTTTCAAACTAATACAACTGATGCATTGAACAGTTAAACTTGTGCATTCTTTTAGTTCGTTACAGTAAATTTTTTTCTTTAATATGTTGTGAATAACTGCAAAGTTAATAGGAGTCTTATAGCCTTTTTTATCTATGCTTAGACATAATTGAACAATATATAATTAGCTCTCCATAGGTTGTTTATTAGTTGGCTTCTTTGTTCGAGTTGTTACATCATTATTTACAAAAGTTTTTGATTAAGTTGTATCTGGTACACTTTGTTCTCAATTTAATAAATTATATAGATTTTAAGTTATAACCCTAATTAAGGTAATTGACAATTATTCTTCAAGTTTTTATATATATACTGTGTATAAAGCCCAACTAAACTTAAGATCAAAGGATATGTCAAATTCAAATATAAAATTATTTGTATACAATTTGAAAGACTAATCTAAATAAAGAGCTAATGAACTTAAAGTTTCTCGTTCAGATGTTGTTTTGTTGTACTCGTAATTAAAATCTATGAATATGATTGAAGTGAACTCTATGTGGTGGTTGTTTTAATAGAGAATTTTTTTTTATTATTATTTTTGAATGCAATGGTAAATATATAAATTATGATAATTTAAGATTTATAATTTAAGATTTAAAGTTCAAGATTAAGGTTCACGATTCAGTTTATATTTTAATAAAATCTTGTAAGAGAAGAGTTGAGGCCTAACCACTATCTCATATCATATTTTATGGTGTATTTGTTTTTTTAAGATAAACAGACTTGTAGAACAGAGATTATCACGGGTTAAATTCAGTATTTACGAGAGAATAATTGATACATTAATCAAAAAAATTGACTTGCATTTGGAGAATAATCTCCAATAAACTCAATCTCAGAGTGAATACAACAAACTTAATTTATTGCCTAAATAAAGAACATGGAAAAAGGAAGGGTAGTTTCATTACCATCTGGAGGTACAAACCTTCAGTATTCAATTATTAACGCCTATTCCATAGGAATTTGCATACCTAAGGAAATTCTTTGATCCTACAATGACAAGTTCTCTATATATTCTTTCATCCTTATTTGGTTACAGATCAAAGAAAATCATTATTATATCCAGATTCCAATCTAGATTTATTTGGATTTGCAAATGTGTTTTTATGATGTTTGACCATTCAGTTTTTGATGCATCATCCTATACTCTATCATGACCAATTTTGTTCAAACGCTCATTTTAAAAAGTGTTCAAGTCAGGTACATTTTACACCAAAGACAGTTAGATGAATGGAATTACAAAAAAGTTAGCAATAATGTCTACAAGTTTTTGTAACTGCTGTTGCTAACTTTATGCAATGAAGTTTGCTTAGATAATTGACCTATCCCATTAGCAAGTCACCAAACTCTATACATTATTAGACATACTAATTCATTAGAATATGGGAAAAGAAGTTCATTTTTTAGCAAATACTCTTTACAAACACAAAATACCATAGGTACTACGAGGGTCATAGTTAGGTAATAATGTCACTTGGACTAAAATTGATTGAGTTTTATAATTAAATTCCAGTTGGACTATAGACATTTTAAATTATAGAGATTTTTAGTTCAAATTAGATAAGTTCTATTTGTCTATGTTTGTAACCTATACAAATTATAAAAGAATTTATTTATATATTATAGTTCATTAAAACTTATTAATGAACTATAAGTGTAATTTCTCACATACCATTGTTTTTTTTTTATTCTTTTTTCAAGTTGATCTCCAAATATACTTTAACATGCTTATCAATGTTTTGCCATATAATTAAAATGTCCAATATGGATAACAATTTAAATATGACTGAACCAATTAGAGCAATTATATATCTTTGACTTGTTCTGTTCTGAGCAATTATAATTGACATAGGTCTCTCAGCCATTGGTCTAGGTGTTGTCGTGTAGTAGTTTTGACACATTATGATTATTAGAGGTTGTTCATTAGCACCCCTAGGATTATGTTAATATTTACATTTTTAATTATTATTAAAAAAATAAACAATTATAAATATATCATAATAATAAAAAAATATTAATAATAATATAATTATCTCAATTTTTTTTTCTTTCCCTTAATACAAACATTCTCGCTTTCTACTTATTTAATACATTTTTCCCCTTCTTCTATTTTTTTTTTTCACTTACTCTTTAAAGATAAGTGATTTGTATAATACTTTTCTCCACCGACGGCTTCTTCTTGCACCTCCAAGTGTTTCTTCAACCACCTCCAAAATTTTCAAAGTTCTCCAAAGTAACCCTAAAATAATAGTGTGCAGACGAAAATATTCTTAAACCCAAAATTCTCTATAGCTTTTTCACTCGCTTCACCCTTTGCATTTGACTGCCGCCACCTCCAAGCACCTCCAGTTAGTCCATTTTGTCACAACCTTCGTTGATTTGGTTCCATCATGCATCAATAGCAACATATTTGAGAAGTATTTGAGGTACATATGATCTATTGAACAATTTGTTATATATTTAGATGATTTCATTGGGATTTTTCATGATTTGAGAATGATTGTCATTGAATTTCAGTTCTGGAATGAATATTTCAGAATTATCTTCCAGATCGAAGAAGATAATTCTGAAATACTCATATCCGAAACTCAAATTCAACGAAAATACAGTTAGAGTGTTATAAAACTGTTCTCCAAAACACTATTATTGACTTACGAAATGCCTAATTTCATAACTCAGTCAACAACTTCCCAAAAATACCTTCCGGAACCATTTCTTTCGTAACTCAATTCCAAATTCTAAAATGACTTCCAGAACCTCTGTTCCGTAATAATAATTAAATACACTGTAACTTACCTCGAACAACGCTATACTACCACTGTTCCGCTACGCTAATGCTCCCCCACTCTTCCATCGCCACCGATCCGGCACCGATAACGCACGCCGCAGAAAACCAGTCACCCACTGCACCTCACACCGTCCACCTTCAACGATTTCTGCATCAACGTTCTACCCACCCATCATGCAATTCCACTGTTTTGTTCATTTAATAAAATTAGGAATAAAACAATAATTAGAACATTTAAAAATTTTGGAGGTGCCTTACGAGCATGTGGAGGTGCAGGAAGAAGCAGTCTTCCCCACCTGTCCATCTTAACATGGAATGCAAGACAAGAAAACTCATTTTTATAAGAAAAGCGCATCGCTTGTAACAAATCTAAATCCTTTTCTATGCGGTATAGCTAACCCTCTAGGCATAATCTACTCTTTAGTAGCATCATCGCTAGCTAATTTATAGATTGAAGATTATTTAGTATTGATTACATTAACATCACAAAAACAACAACAAATACAAATTTAAAAATAAGTGTACAAAGCAAACTTAACATTATTCATCCAGGAGATTTAAACCATCAAATCTACGGCACCAATTTGTACCCTTCTAACTCTAATTAATGATTTGGTAACCACAACAAAACAATGATTCATACAATCTACTAAAACCCTTTTAGAGTTATAAAAAGTAAACCAAATTAATTAGCTGGATAAGCTATGGGACATAAATCACCTGGCACCAAAGGCAAACATGAAAAACATGAAATGAGAAGAAATACTACACTAGAAAGACCTCGCCACATTTCAGTTAAACCGATGACGACAAATTGCTCGAATTCTGGTATGCTACAAATGATCATTCTGACATTTCACTGGCTGTTATTTTATGAAAATTTTGTACATTTAAAGAATTGAAGCTTGAGGCGTATTATAAAAGGCTACAATGGTCGGTTACCATATTTCAGCTTCAGCTTAATTTAACTGCAGAAAACAGATCAATATCAGAAACAGTTCTGAGTATATATCAAGCATAATGGCAATCGAGTGATAACCAAATTAAAAAAGAAAAGCATATATGGTGGTTTTTAATGGATTGGAGAATAGAAACTCAAGTATTGAACAATAGTACCAGAGCTAGTTATTGAAACTGCAGGATTTTAGGTACAGAGAGCGAAGAAAAGGAAAGAATGGTGACTAAATATGAAGAGATTGATGTTGACTTGATTCTATGTAATGTATTACAAAGTATTTATGGGTGTATAAAATTTAGCATTAACCTATACCTATTTAATTCGGGAAACTGATCAAGATGTAAGAAAATATGTTAACCAACCGTAAGAGATAATGTAAAATAGGAAAACCAAATAATAATCTAAGCTACTCTTTACGTATTGATATGATATTTTCATATGCAAAACTGATTAACATATACATTTAATGGAGCTAGTCAGTATCAGAGATTCATATTACCTTCAATTGTGTACCCACATAGGATCCAAAGAGAAAAGTTTCTCGCTTCTTGAGCCAGAAGCAGGAGCTCTTGGTGGGGGAGCATGCACAGTAATTGGGAGAACCCATTCCGTTTTCTCCCTTGCCTCAATCAAAAGAGGATGATCATACCTGTGTTCAAAAAAATCATTTATATTTAAATAACCAATGCCACTAACAATTCCATGAAACCTTCATTTGAAGCTAGAATCACAGTTTGTAACACAACAGTAGCTTATGCCTACATGTGAGGTCTACTACATGGATACAAATGTTTAGGGATATCACATAAATTATGGTTAGTGACGTGTAGAATAAATATCAATGAAACTAAAGGTTGATCTTTGGCCGTGCTAATATATGGTTCAAATATCAAAAACAAAGATTAATAATCACATGGTACATCCACATCAAGAATAAACTGACAACTGGCCTCAACAAGAAGACAGGTGCGCATGTACGTCATGGATAAAGTCTAAAGATAAAAAAAATTGTATAAAACAAAAAGCAAACAATAGGTGGGTTATGAATTGAAAAATAGGTAGGGTGTAGCCAAAGATGGCAGTGTGTTGACTGTAGAATGAATATGGTTAGAAGAGTTGGTGAAGGTTGGAACTCGTACTTTTTCCAATCTACACGCTTTGGAGTTGTGAAAAATTCAAAGCGGAGAACCCATTGCACAGAAACATGTTGAGTTGAGAAGGACATTGGGCCATCCATGGGGATAGAAAAAAGGAAGCTGGTCTGCACCAAATCTGCTACAACCTCATGATGGTCACTCTGAACCTAAAAGTATAGTTGAGAACCACAATTATCAGAAGCCAATAAAATATTAAAATACATGTATACTCATCAATTTTCTCTAGTTAGACAATGATCCATTCCTTTTCTCGAGTATTGTAGACAGACACTATCCAAGCAAGTCTTTCAAAAAGTAAATCAGAGATTGGCCCTTGAATAATCATGCATATGGTTAATCAAAAGGTACCACCTAAACAAAATCTACATCATTACTTTCGAATAACACATTGTAGTAATCAGTGACAAAGGGCTTTTAATGATTACATCAAATGGTGCATAGCATAGCGTGGCTATATTGAAACGCAGCACTTAATATATAAAGTGTTTATGATCAAGTATGGAAATGCTTCAAGTGTAATTTGTGCCCACAAAGTCCTATAAAACATAGAAAAACAACACCAGCTACTAGTGTAGCAAAGCTATATGGTAGCAAAAGCTAGGAAGTCAAGTGGCAACAGGAACAAAACACGTACGTAGGTGCAGCATATATGAATTTTGAGATGGATGAATAGACATACAAGAACGATATAAGTAGGAAAAGACCTACTAGGGAAAAAGTAAAAATAGCATCTATCAAAGAGAAGAAGATACAAAAATCACCGTGGTTGAGTCAATACAGGTTTAGACCAATGGAGGCTCTACTTAGAAGTGAATAAAATCAAAGATAGACAGATGAAAAGAGGTTGATTGGAGCTAAAGAAAACTTTTGGCTAACCATAAACAAAGACCTTAATATAAATATATTTAGTGGATAGTTTTTATTCAACCAATCAGTATTCAGCAGAAGCTTAAGTAGTTAGAGCTACAAGTAATAGCAAATACCTTTGTGATTGTTGGAGAATTCCTTCTAGAAGGATGGACAAATCGCCGATTAATAGTTTCTGAAGTTTCAAGTGTTATTGATATCTAAAAAATAATATGATGATAAATTCAGTTCCAGTGAAACAACCACAAAAATAATATCTGTTAACTATTAATTTAATCTCAACAGACGACAAGGGCAGTCACCTCAAGGCACCTTCTAGCTCCTTCTTCATGAAAGAAAGTGAGAGTGCCACCTATCTGTAACAAGAAAGTTGTTGGTAAATAGAATTCCTATATACACCGTGTATCAATCTCTACTTCATAATACTTACCACATCACTGAAGTAATAAGTTGAGTCGGAATTTTTAGGATGAAATTTAAGCAAAACTTGATCATCAAGTCGGATATTATAAGATCTTCCTCTAATAAAGCCTTCTGTTGCAGAAAATGCCTGCAAAAAATTAGCTTACGTGGAATGGGAATTTTTTTCTTTTAAATTTTGAAGTACAATATTCAATGTGTCCAAAGCACAAAAAATTCATTTTAGAAGAGTAGAAATGCATAAATTCATATGATAAAGATTCTACAGCACCAGCTTCAGCTGAAGAGGATGCTGCCCCATCTTCTTCTGCAGAAAAAGTCTTTTGCAGCTTCTGTTGGTCATTTGGGGACCCAATGGCATATAACTTTTGGCTTGACAAGACATCTGTTTTATAAATGAATTAGGATTGCAAGTACTTGACTTCAAGGCAAAAGTAAAAGATGACTCGTATCATTCAGACACTAATAAACCAATACACATTTATACTATTTCAGAAATAAATTTACATCATAAAAAATGAGCAGTTTCACACATAAAGACATTCTGCTATAGTTTAACTTGCTCACCCGCACCAGAATCAGATAATACTTCAGCAACAGACAGCCGAGGAAGTGCCATATTTGAAGATAAACTTGTTCGGAAACCTTCTACAGTAGAAGGATCCCTGGTCAATGATCTTGCAGAAGAAGATCGCAGTGATAATGAACTTCCAAAGCCTCTGTGTAGGCTCTCTTTCATTGGGTTATAAGAAGAAACAGATGAGATATCATCTCTTGAGCTGTCATAACCCTCCTCGACTCCATCATAAATATCATTTGCTCTAACCTGTAAAGAAATTATTCCATTTTATCTAGAGTACAAGAAGAAAAACAGCATGAAATAAGTGAAATGCCAAAAGTTAGTTTTATGTGCAACCAGAAATGAGATACAAAATTCCCCAAAAAGAAATTGAAATAAAGTTTTATACAGTTTTCAGTAATCAGCTGATAAGCACCGAGCATTTAGGGAACCCACCCCTTAAGCTAGTTGTTGAAGAGAACCAAACACTTAAATACTCCATTGAAAGTCCCACACCACTTGATATGAGACCTAGGAACCCCATAACACCAAGTCTCTATCATAGCACCACCACCTCTAAGAGTCGACATTTGGATCACACTAGGACACTTCACTCAATTTCCCCAATGATCAGAACCACCCTGCACCAGTCAAAACTCTTCGTAGGCCTTCTCGAGACACCAACAGCTAGCTCTGATACAAATTGGGAAACCACCCTTAGAAGTTAGTGGTTAAGGACTTGAGAGAGGAGAACCAAATATTTAAATATTCTATTGAACATCTCATACTACTTGATGTGGGGCTTAAGCATCCGATAGTACCCAAGTCTCCATCGGTCCCCAGTCTCCATATCCATATCAATTTAGTTAGTGTGCTTCATAAGGATTCTAACCTAGCTATGAGTAAGAGATTGTTGAAAGGATTATTGTCAAAATAGGTCATGGAGGATGGTACCGCTCTCGTACCATGTTGAGAAGAGAGAAATCGAGAAGAAATATAATGAATTTTGTGTGTTAGGTACACACATGAGTGTTCTTGTTTATAATGAATAAGAGATACAATAATAAGAAACAAAATCAATATCTAATAATGGAAAATATTTGGTAAGATACTTCCGTATCAAATCATATTATATTTGTGCATTTAATGTAATCAAATCATATCAACATACCAACTCATATCTCTAACACTCCCCATCAAGCTGGAACATATATATCATGAGACAAGCTTGTTACAAGACCCCTTGAAAGACTTAGTACGCACGTCAACCAGTTGTTTGCCAAAGCTAACAAAGTAAATAATGACAATTTGTAGATATTTTCCACGCATAACTTTCTCTGTCAAAGTGACAATAAATCTTCAATATGTTTAGTCCTTTGAAATCATATCTTTAACACTCTTCCTCAAGTTTGAATATATCTATCATGAGTCAATCTTTTTAAATATAGTTGAGGGCACTATGGTAAACAATACTTTTAAAAAAAAAAAAAACATCGGCGGCAAGCAGTATTCATCAGGAAAAGGTTGACGATAAACAAAATTAGCCAAAAAATGTCGACAGTAAACATTACTCACCGGAAAAAACACTAGCAATGAACAGTACATGCCAAAAAACGCCTACAGTAAACAATATGCCCAAAAGAAAAATTACTGTCAACGGTAAACCATATTTGCCAGATAAACGTTGGCAGGAAACAGCACTAGCCAAAATGTCATTGGAGATGAACTGTGATTGGGGAGGTGAACAATGTGTTCAGCATGAACAGTGACAGGCAGGGAAAAAACAGAAACTGAAAAGCGTACACAATTTCTAAAATATTTACTCCTATAAGCATTGGGGCCCACAAGGAAAAACTTGATGACTCCAACTATCTTCACTAGCATCGACAACTTGAGCCCGTTATTAAATCTCATTGACATCACCGATTCATTGTTAATCCTACTATACCTCTACAATATCTCCACGACCAAGATCGTGATTTTGATAGTGTGAATCTGAAGAGAAGTTCAAGATCCAATGCTTCTTACATGGCTTCAATTATTGTTATCAAGGTCGATTCTCTCTCACATTACTGGTTTGACCTACTCCTATCAAGTTTTGGGACACGATTCACGAGTACTCTCATCTTAAGACGAAAGTATGTGCTCTTCATCTTCCTATTGATCTTCATTGTGTATATCTCGGTGGTGAGACGATGCTAGAGTTTTTAACTCACATCAAAACCATTGTTGACAAACTTCCAAGTGTGGGTAACCTTGTTCCGCTTGAAGAGCATGTTGATGTCATCCTTGAAGGTATACCACTAGAGTATGAATCAGTCATTTCTATTATCGAAAGCAAGTTTGATAGTCCCCCGATTGCTAAAGTAGTGGTGCTTCTTCTTGGTCATGAATCTCGTGCTCTCTAATTTAATAAGAAATCCTTCTCTCCTGTCTCCCTATACCTAGGGATATCCACCTCCCATAATACTAACTCTAGTCCTACTAATGGCTATCCTAGTGCTAGAAATAGTCGTGGCGGAAGAGGTGGTGGCCAGAGCGACGGCCCCAACAACACCATCAAAGGTCGTCAAGGAGGTGGCCAACACCAAAGTGGATACTTTGCCAATTTCCAGTGCCAAATTTGTTTGAAGTATGGCACACTGCTAAAATTTGCTTCTACAAGAATGATGCCAATTATCAACCACGTGAGTCTCTTCTTCTCTATGATCCTTTAACACCGCAACATGTCCAGTTCACTCCTTAGTCCACCACCACAGGTCCTAACACCTAAGTGAATCCTAATTTAATTCAATATACTCATGTTGTCACTCCCAACACTATGCTTGCCAACACATCTTCTCAAGATGGTGTAAATTCTACATGGATTCCTAATTCTGGTGCTTCTTTTCATGTTACTGGGAGTCACAAAATATACATCAACTTGGTCATCTTGGACCGAATAAAAGTTTTATTGGAAATTGTCAAGGTTTGGTTATTCATGGATCCAGTTCTTCCTCCTTTTTGTCTCCTATTGATCAGATATTTGTTTCAGATTAAATAATCTTCTTCATGTTCCCTCTATTACCAAAATTTACTAAGTGTTAGTACTTTTTCAGCAGACAATTTTGTATTCTTTGAATTTCATCCTCATTATTGTGTTGTCAAATCTCAGGAAACTAAAGAAATTTTACTCAAAGACATTGTTGGTCTTCATGGTCTTTACTCCTTCCCGAATATCCAGCTTCAAAGGTCCATTGTTCTGTTGTCTTCTGCAACTGATTCTCCTTCAAATACTGATAACGTTTTTTATGTTGTTTTGAACCTAACTGTCACACTACATGGCATACTATGCTTGGTCATCCTAGCTCTCATGTTCTTAAATTCATACTCAATCGTTGTAATATTCCTTCAGTCAATAACAATGTTCCTGACTTTTCTTCTTGTTGTATCAGGAAATCCCATAGACTTCCTTTGTATTCAGCTTTATACATAATAGAAATAATAAAATATCACATCAGTTTCTCTTTTCTCTAAGAATAATTAAAAACAAATAAAGGCATTCTTAAAATAATAGCTGGCAATCGAATATAGGCTAAAACACAGATAAGTTTAGTTTACCCAATTAAAAAATATCACCAATAGCATACCCAATCAGCATCTCCATCCATCTCTTTCCAGAATATATCCAGTTGTACAGTAGTTAAGGGAACAATATCTGAAAACGTATAAACACATGGATATATTACTTGTAATGTTCCTCAATAATTATGACTCAAACTTTTTGAAGCTACATGAAATAAAAATATATAGTTGCAAAAAAAAAACAAGAAACTTAATAGTGATATATGCAATCAACTTTCCAAACAAGTAAATTCTACCAATGATATCCGATTCTACCAAAGTTTGCTTACCAGACTAGTCATCCATTTTGTGTAGCAAATTGAAGGGTTGAATTTCAAAAATGATAAAAATGCCATGTTGCAATGGACTCAGACCAAAAAGAATGACAACTTGATCCAAAACATGTTTATAACTTCGATGGTCTCACACATGATAGCTAGCTTCTTAGATCATCATGTAAATATGACATAATACTTGGCAACAATTACAGAAGCTGAGGCTAAAAAGAGGAACAAAAACCTATCAGGAAAATTAAATCTGACTCATATACATCAATAGCATAAACTATATTTGTTCATCGTCAGCATTCAAATTTAAAAGAAAAGGTAATTTTTCAAACAGATAGCAATTTTACTTTATACGAAAGAACATCTTCACATACTTCTTTATAAAATTAATTAATATTGTATACAAACAGAAAATCTATGTAGGCCTCTATAGATTAAGTCAGAAACTATTACAACAGGGTTACAACAGGCCTAAAAGGGACAGAAAGTTAACAACCAAACTAACCATCATCCATTGGAAAGCCACCACTCTTTTGGTTTATCCATATTTGTAATGGAATACGAACTTCCTGCACAAATCAAAGTTAATATACTTGAAAATCTAAAAATATGCAAACCAATACATGTTAAAAGGTTTTGAATAAAAATCTCCAAAAATAGACATATCCACAAACATTAAAGCGGGATAAAATAAAGTGGGATGTATAAGAGCTCAAAACGAAAGAATTATCATGATTACTAATCAAAAGTGATACCTAAACACAATCATCATCAAAATGGAAGATGGTTTAGTAAAGGAAAAAACAGTGTATGTTTGTTAGCACTCATCCTGGAAATTAACTACATAAATTAAAAAGGAAAAAAATATGAAACAAAGGAAAAGCCCTAGCAAATACTTTAGTACAAAATTAGGATCTGCAAACTCTATGAAAGTGCTCTTAAACCATTGATTCATCACCTAAACAATCTTTCCTGCTCTTTACCTCTTACCAGCCTTCTTATTCTCAATAAAGCAGAAACAATTCATAAGCATGTTCACATTCTCTGGACAATCCCGCTTACATGCATGTGCCTTGAGATGGCATATTACTGCCTTGGAATTCCTTAAAAAGATGGGAAACCATGCACGTCAAACTGGAAGTTTCAGCTACCCTTTCTTTAATTTTTAGCTCCCAATATAACACAAAAGAGTGTTTAAATTAGAAAAAAAAAAAAAAAAAAAAAAAAAAAAAAACAAAATTAAAAAAAAAAAAAAAAAAAAAAAAAAAAAAAAAAAAAAAGGCATAGCACAATTTTAAAACAAGAAAAACAAAAACAAAAATATATTCTGTTAGGAGGGCCACGTTAAGTAGAATGAACTACATGATACAGTACTTAAACCTAGAGGCTCTCTCACCTAATGGACTAATCTTTTGGGTCGGGTTCTCTTCTTGTATTTAAGTCCTGCAAGATTATGGTTTTAGGTGAAGGCACAAGAATGGTCTTTTATATTATATCTCTATCAGGTCCCCTTCACAGCTCATGCAACAGCCCTTAGGGCTTGAAGCACGGATAACACAGAGGTCTACCAACCTCATGCTATAATTCAACACTTTCTTAGAACAGGAACAACATCAAGTGAAGAATTATTACGTGATATAATTATTTTCAGGACTTATTTTTAAGAAGATACTTCTTTTACATTTTGAGAAAAGTACTAAAACAGATTTTATTGAGAGATTTCTTTTAAAAGCTTACATAATTATTATAAGTCCTTAAACATGTTTTTAAGCACTTCAAAGAGAAAGAAAAGGAAAGTTTAAACAAACAGGCTCTTGGTCACATGGGCTATAATACTGTGTCATGAACCAACTCTCCCAGAAGCTTTATTTGCTAGGTAAAAGCTCATGACTTTTTTCAATTTTTCATCTCCAAAAACTAAGCATGAAAATAACACGAAGTAAACACTTTTAAGTATAAAGCAGAGCAAGTCATTGCAAAACCAACCAAATCAGTAACATCATTTTTGGACTCCACGTGAGATTGCCCATTTTCAAATATTATCCACCCTCCAGTTATGGCACTTTTAACATAGTACAAATAGCGAATGTTTGAACCCTTGTAAGATGGTGGAATAACGCTAGGCAGCTGCGTTCGCACCACATCTGCAATTAACACTCCACATAATCAACCTTAAATCAAAATATACAAGAAATCAGTACTAAAGCATGCAACGTTCAAATTAGTAATCCCAAAGCATGTATGCAGGATACCAGAAAAAAAAAATTATTTGTTGTTTTGTTTTCTTTTAGAGAATAAATTAGAATGAATATTTAAAACTCCCCACAAAAATTGAGGGTTTATTATATAAGTCTATAATTAATAGGTCTGGATCAAATTTGCCATTCGTCCAATTTTAACTCGTTTTGCTATCACTTCCCACGATGCATCAATGCCTAACATCTTTACATAATTCTTTCTTTGATGGTTTTATTAAAGGAAATAGGTTCTCATTTGTTCCCACTTGCTATTTTCAAATCAATTATTAGAAGATCCTAAAAATATGAGCAAGACCTCTCCGAAAGAAGATTGAGATAATTTCGTTGATGAAATTTGTCCCAAAATAGCCCAAGACCAAAGAGTTCCACCTATTGTCTTTGTTATTTTATCAGGTCACAAAATCATACTCACGTATTTCAGTTCACATATACCAAGTCCTACCTTCAACAGATCTACAATGTACTTCATTTTGGTAAAATTCCAACTTTAAAATTCTAGTACATAATTGTGAATCAAAGCAAATATAAACGAACTTATAACTGCATCAGCCCTTAAAACCAAAATTCATAACTCCAGCAAACAAATAACTTAACGAAAGCCTATGGAATCTGAACTAGCACAGCAATGAACACATTTTTAAGGCATAACAGTTTTGTGGGAAAATAGCATCAGATACTGTTCTATATTTTAACCCAATAAAACCAACTTCTCAGTTGAACAAATGTAGAAGAGAGTAATTTTGAACACGTCTACAATAAGTTATCACAATTTTTCGTGTAATTATAATAATAAAATTAAACGATAAACCAACCTACTAGAGGCTATCTCTAACGAAAAGTGAAGCAAAATACTTTCAGTGTTGTATTATTACATGCCACAAGAAAATGTATATGGAACAGTTTTACAATCTCTAAAATGCCCAACGGGGAGTATCCGTTTAAGTACACTCAATAAAATAAAAATATTAAGAATTTGAGTATCAAAATTCCACATGCATAACCAGACAATGAAGAAAACATACAAGAACTAACAAAAATAAAGAGAGTCGATAAAAAAATCAGAATCCTTTAATGTAGAACTTAGCATACATGATTTGGTTGCGCCAGCATTAACAATATGGTTTGCAACTAGGAGCGGTGTTGAGAACTCCAGAAAAACATGCTCACCTGAAATAATAATAATAATAATCATAATAACATCAATGTTATCATATAACTGTTATAAGCATTACAACATGGCATTTTCCAATTCCTCCATCAAGGGCATCTTGTGAAGGGAGGATGCAACCATAGGCCAAATGGTGTCTTACATTGCAGAATTTCCATCATATTCCACCATCCACCATTGATAACCTTGATACTTCTACTACAACTAATATTAATAAGAGGGCAAAAAATGTTATTGGTATCCCCAAATATCTTGAAATTCGATTTTAATTCCCATAAAAATGTAACTGGTGTTCTAATCTCTACACATTTTGGTCTCCTCTAGAAGTGCTAGCAATATACTCCACTATCAGTTAAAGCTAAACAAAACAGCAACTAAAAGAACTACAACTCCAATTTGACTGTTGCTATTGTACCAACGAACCTCTCCTCTGTTTCGAGCCAGGCAAAGGCTTCTGCGTGGCGAACCACTGAGTGTCCAGTTTCTCGATGCCCCTGATCTCAAAACCGAGTCTTTCCATCAGAAAAGAGCACCCATTTGCGGGATTGGAGATCTGGACGGTCACAACCACAGGATCACCGGGCCTGTAAACCTGCCTATCGGTTTCGAGCTTCAGTGTGGGCGAGACAGCGGGCGCGAGTTCCTCACCCTTCGATGTCGAACTGGCGTTGTCCACCGCGCCGGAATCTCCGCCTCCGAAAAACGAGAACCTCCCAGAAAACATTGCTGTTTTTTGGGTCCAAGGTGTTTGGTTTTTTGCCTGTGAGAGCGATTCGGATGAGGGGAAGAGCAATGAGGTTTTTCCAAGGAGGAGAACGAGAATTGAAAGGGTAAATTGGGGTTGTGAGAGAGAATTCAGAGGAATGAGGAAGAAGGAGATCACCGGCGATGATCAGAGCAGTGTGGTGAGGTTTTCACACGGATCTGACCTGAGTCACAGGGAAATCCACTCTACTATTAGCTGAATATTCAATATTCAATGTCTGATAAATTCAAAATTAAAAACAAAATAACGAGAAGTGATTTTGCTTTTCTATTATTACAGACTATGTAGGTGTCTTTCATATTATATATATTTATACCTTTTATTTTATTTTTAATAAATTCAAATTAATATTTATGTTAATTCTAATTTTAGATATATCAAGTAAAATATATCACTATCGATTCAGCCTCATCCAAAGCAAAAAATCTCAAGGTTAATGGAGGACCCTGGTTCACTCTTGATGACATACCACCCAACAAATTGAAGGCTCGCCTTATAGAGTTTGGAGCATGGTTGGACACAAAGATGATGAAGGAACCAGACACCTACAAGATGATTGAAGAATTCTGTTGCAGAATGACAGGAACACTGAAAGAATGGTACCATAACTTAGGGACCGTTCGACAAAACCAATTTCATGAGTTGGGAAGAACATCTGCAGTATTGGGAGCTCTTCATGAAGAATTTATCGGTGATGGTTCTATCATTGACAAAAAACTCAGACAAGAATTCTTTGAGATGAAGTGTTGTTCTGTAAAGATTGCTGACCTGGAAAAACATAATCAAAGAATGAGCAAAAGATGTTACTATCTCAATGGTCTCAATGATCCCAGCCTGAAAAATATTTATATCGCATCTCTACCAGTTGAGATACAGCCTGAACTAAACCGAATGGCTATCGCTATACAAAAGGATTTTACTTCCTTAACTCTTGGACAAATCCATCAGATGACCCTAGAAGCGATAGACAAGCTCTACAGGCAACATAAGTTTTTCGCAGATATCATGAATCAGAAAAAGTTTGATAAGGCTTGCAAAAAATCATATCTGGAGATCAAATGCAAAAAATCATGCTCGGAGAACTGCTCCAGGAATTGCAGCAAGAAAAAGAAAGAGAAAAAAAATCTTGAAGAAAGGAAGAAACGAAAGCCCTTCAAATTCTTCAAGAAAAAGAAAATCAGAGGAAGACGCAATGACCAGAGATGTTTCATCTGTAATAAGAAGGGGCATTTATCAAAGAATTGTCCTCAACAAAAAGACAAAGCTATAAGACTCATCTCTACACTAAACCTCAGTGACTCAAAAGAAGTAGAGTCTATATACTCAGAACAGAGCTCTGTAGAGGAAGAAACTGCGTTTGCCTTAGCAGTATCTTCTGAAGAATCCTCTGATTCAGAAACTGAAAAGTTCCCTGTATTCTTTACCCAAGAAGTGCTTCCTGTCAACTTATCAACATCACAACCCTGTGTAGATGTCCAACTTCTTCCCTCAAAATATGATAAGGCTATCAAAGTCATCGCCTATTTGGACACTGGAGCCCAGAAATCAATGATGGATCCAGACATTGTACCAAAGGAATCCTGAAAAAATGAGGTCTCCTATTTTGTTGCTGCTGATGGAAAGATCTTTAAAACAGAATTGATAACCAAACATCCCATTGGTATCAAGTTCTTTCCTAACTGCCTGATATGGGCAAAAGTAATTGGTAGCAAATTGCCCAACAAGGACATCTTAATAGGAATGGACATTTATTCTGCAGCTCACAAACTTCAAATCCATTCCTCTGGGATAAAATTCAAAAAGGAATTCAAAGCCTTTACTAATGTGCCAAGGCTCTTTGCACTTACAGAAGCCCCACCAGACTTCCAAGATATCAGAGATAAGCTAGCCTTATTATGTGCAGACAACCATGAGGAGTTTTCTCATCCTAAGCCTCTATGGAAGAATCCAGAATTCTTTGTGCAACTTCCCTTCAAGCTTAATGAAGATGTCAATCCTACAAAGGCCACTCATCCTGGTATGTCTCCAACTGACCTTCTGTTGGCTAGAAAAGAATGCAACGAACTATTAAGGCAAGGATTGATAGAACCAACTAAATCTAATTGGGCTTGTCAAGCTTTCTATGTAGAAAAGAGATCGGAAAAGCTTCGGGGGAAAAAGAGACTAGTCATTGACTATAAACCCCTAAACCAGTTCCTTAGGGATGATAAATTTCCTATCCCAAAGTCATCATCCTTAAGGATTGCTCTTATCTTTTCTAAATTTGACCTAAAGTCTGGGTTTTGGCAATTAGGAATTGACCCAGTAGACAGATACAAAACAGCTTTCTGTATTCCTAATGCACAATACCAATGGACGGTGATGCCTTTTGGACTAAAAGTTGTTCCATCTCTATTCCAAAAAACCATGACAAAGATATTTGAGCCCATTCTCGATAGAGCCATAATTTACATTGATGACATCCTTTTGTTCTCTCAAGATGTGGACTCACACCAAAGGTTGGTAAAACAATTCTTTCAAATAGCATACCAACATGGTATCATGCTTTCAGAGAAAAAGATTCATTTGGCCCAAAAGGAAATTGATTTTCTGGGAATGCATTTCTCCCAAGGAATGTACTAGCCTCAACCACATATAGCTAAAGAACTTATAAACTTCCCAGATGAAAATCTGACTGTGAAACAGATCCAACAATTTTTGGGCATCCTGAATTATATCCTAGATTTCATTCCACATACCGCAAAATACACAAGCCTTTTATCCAGATTGCTCAGACTCCTCCAGCCTTGAAAATCCCTGGAAATGGCAAAAGAGTACTTCAGACTAATGCCAGTGACCACTATTGGGGAGCAGTGCTCATTGAAGAAGAAGGAAACAAGAAGTACTATTACGGGCATGCTAGTGGACAGTTCAAAGAATCTGAGAAGCATTATCACACCACTTTCAAGGAGGCCCTGGCTGTAAAAAATGGCATAAAAAAGTTTGATTTTCATTTAAGAGGTTATCATTTTGAAGTCCAAACGGATAACTCTTCCTTTCCAAAAATCCTAGAATTCAAAAACAAAATGCCTCCTGACCCT
>Ga0209489_104972_pt1 | contig 23774 bp, 10 predicted proteins | sample SiratrowhiteBW_FD_187527 | JGI IMG/M metagenome (GOLD analysis project Ga0209489, IMG submission 187527) | Root nodule microbial communities of legume samples collected from California, USA - Siratro white BW (SPAdes) (version 2) | ecosystem: Host-associated > Plants > Roots > Nodule | place...
TATATATATAAAATATATATATATATATATATATATATATATATATATATATATATATATATATATAAATATATATATATATATATATATATATATATATATATATGAATTATAAATACAAACATATATATACAGGATAACAAATAATTAAGGAATAACATAAATTATAATTAAGGGTGTGTTACGATTCATGCGCATGATGTTGACTGATTGTTTCAGACGGAGAGAAAGAGTCTACACACCTGCAAGATGGAAGAGGGAGACCGGACTTACAATAATTATCATTAGATTAATTAAGAGGCCTTTTAAAAAATTAAGCACAACTTATAGTACACATCGTCATAGGAATGAGACACAACATTTATTCAAACCAGTTGATGCACTCTTGTCAACAATTTCTTTATTACACATTGAACTCCATTTCATAGAATCATTATTCATGTGAAGATAAGTGTTCATTATTGTAATTAACTTGTGGGTTTTTGGTCTCATTTTCTTCTATAACTCAAGTACTTGTTGATGTGTCAACCCTTAGGTAAACAGATCCTCAATGTTTCTTTTTGATCTCACAAAGTCATGAGTAATAAGTTTTTAATGTATTTGTGTCTCAGTCTCAAGTGTCTTCCTTTCTCATTAAATTTTTTGCTACAAACTTTAAACATAGTAGCTTGAATATCAAAATGCATTGAAATATGAGGTATACACTTATTTAACAATGGTAAATCACATAGAAAATTTTTAAGAAATTATATCGTAGCAGTAGGAGTATCTAAAGCAATAATCTCTGTTTCCACGGTAGATTATAAAATAATAATTTATTTAGCATATTTCCATGATATTACACCTCCACCTATAGTAAAGAAAACATAACCAATAGTTGATTTTTTTCATCAAAATTAAAAATCCAATTTGCATCACTATATCCTTTCCTTCAATAAGAGTAGGAAAATGCGTATATAATGAATGTTATAACTAATAGTTCCTTTTAAGTATTTAAATATCCTTTCTAATGAAGTCCACTGAGAATAACAAAATTATGTGTGTATTTCTTAATCTACAAACTGCGTATGCAATATCATGTCTAGAGAAATTTATTAAATATAATAAGTAAACCAATATTTTAAGAATATTTACTAAAAGAATATACTTTCACCTAATTTTTATTTAATTAATAGATGAGTCATAAGGTGTTAAGACCAGTTTCACTAAACTTTTTTATTGCTTCAAAAGTTTTTCTACATAGAGATTGAGTTAAAATAATATCATCATATTTCTTTTATATAAGCTTGATATGCAAAATAAGATCTTCAAGACCAAGGTTCTTTATGTCAAAATTATTGGATAATAAATGTTTTACATTTTTTATAATATCTAGACTACTACCTAATATTAATATATCATCTACATATAAGCATAAGATCATTGTTATATTGTTTTACATACACACATTTATTAAGCAAAATTTTTAAATTGGTGTAATTTTTATGTAAAATTTTAAAAATGGTGTATTTTTTTATTTATTTTTGAGTATGGGTAAATCATGTATAGGAGACACGATATCATTGTAAAGAAATCTTAATTCTATTGCATCATGTGTGCAACCAAGACACAATTTCAATTAATGAGTTAATTAAAATCATGTTTTTTTTCACCTCTAGTGTGTTGTTATTGTGCAATTAAAATAAATACACACAATTACAGGAAGTTTGTTAATTAAATAATTGAAATAAATATGAAGTTAATTTGAATAGAAGAGTGGTTACCTGAAAAGAAAGAAAAGTTAGCTACTGTGAATTTAGTTCCTAAATAAACATAAATTTAGTTACTAATAGATATAATTTAAAAAATAACAATAAATTTATTTAAAAATTATATAATATTTTCATATTTTTCTTTCAAAATTTATTGCTAAATTTTAATTTTATTTTAAATTATTTCTATATTAGTAACTAAATTCAAATATCCAACTTACACTAAATTTTGCTAAATATATTTTATTACTAAATTTTAATTTAATTTTCTTTTCAACATCAAACTTACTCTTAATTTAATTTAATATATAAATCTCATACTAACATTATTTTTTATTTTAATTTAAACAATAATCTGGTCAAGCATTTTTTAATTCGAACAATTTAAATTTTCACTATATAAAAATCATCTTTCCATTTAACTAGTTTACATAAATTTTATTCACAACAGGTTTTTCTTGACAACATGCACTCTTCCATTCAAATTAACTTCACATTTATTTTAATTACTTAAACTAATTTCAACCATTACATATTCATCAATAAATGATTTCTTGGTAACTGTACATTCATTTTAGTTACACACTAGCAACATTTATTTTAGTTACATATTAACAACAAAGGTGAAAAAAAAATAGAAGAGGTATAGATGAAGAATATTAACCATAGTACAATATTCTCATAGTTTTAATTAACTTAATTGAAATCATGCCTTACTGCAAGATTTCAACAACTAAACTAAAATTGTTTTGGCCTTCTATGATTTCACTCAATCTTAAATTAAATTGAGAATAGTGTCACCTATTCACGATTTATCCTTATCTAGAAATAAAAAAAAAATACACAATTTTAAGAATTTCACATAAAAATTACACTAGTTTTAGAAATTTGACCATTTATTACTATTATAAATATGAAAACCATACCAAAAAAAATAACTTGATCACAATTTTCATGTCATTGTTTTAGTATTTATTTTAAATCATCTAAAAACTTAACAAGTTTACGTACTTTATTTTTTTTTTTCTAACTCTATAAAGCCCTCATGTCGATTCATATATATTTCCTCTTCTAAATCAAAAATATAATATCCATTTGATGAATTTCTAAATTAAAAATATAAGAAATTGTAATTAAAACTCTTATGGTAGTAACTTTTGAAACATATGAATATGTATCAAATAAAATCTACACCTTTTATTTGTTAACAACCAATAACAACTAGTCTTTCTTTAATTATTTATAGATCCATTAGTTCTTACTCATTTCTGAAAAACTTATTTACATCCAATAGTTTTACAACTAGGAAGAAAATCAATTAAAAATCAAGTTTTATTTTCTTTCATTTTATTATTAATATCTTCTTTCCAAAAAAGAGCATCAATTGAGCCTTTCTTTTTCATTTACTTCTCCTAAATTCATTTTGAACATTTATTTAAAATTATCATCAGAAGACCACCTAAAAGTAGAGGCATCACAAATAACATTATCACTAAAAGGAAAATCAGCACTAGAAGTACCACAAGCAGTTTTAATTAATCTATGTTTTCAAGAAAAAATATTTTTCAAAGAAAAGAAAATATCTTTATATTCCACAATAGTATTGTTAGAAATTTCAACCACTTTAGAACTAATAATAAAATATCTATAGGTAGTGTTATGCAAAGAGTAACCAATAAAAATATAGTCAACCTTTTAAATTTCTATCGTTTCACTTCTTATTAAAATTTAAAGTGTACGCTAATCTTTACAAAACACTCACACAGATATTTCAAATGTATTTCTTTTTTTCATCCATAATTTGTAAATAGTTTTATCACATTTTTTATAGGAAATGTTATCAAGAATATGACAAGTAAAATATAAAGATTCACCCAGATGTTTTTAGGCAAACAAAAACTTATAATCATTGCATTCACCGTATTAATCAAAGTTATTCTTATTAAAACCATGCATTTTGTATAACATTCCTATCTTAAATAAATATATTAATTATTTTATCTGGAAAATAAGAGTTAAAAAATCTTATGCTTAAATTCATATGATTAAATTGCCATTTAAAAAGCATTATAAATAAATTCTGACTATTAGAAAACAAAAATAGTAGTTTTTAAGAAATACTATGACTAAATAAAATGAAACTAAAAATAAAATTAAATAATTATCAATCTTTGAAATCATTATAACCCACAAAAATTATTAAAAGAGCTTTAATCAAGCTCTTTGATGCCAAGAGAGATGACTTGAGTGAGAGATCCTCGCTTAAACGATATTTTTCAATAGAGAGAAAATCTGTTTAACTTTATCCTCATATTATTACATAAGCAACTAATATGTTCCTTAAGCAATACTCTATCAAGAATAAAGAGAATTAATTTGGCTTCTTTCTCACTCAAATCACTGACTATCTCTTAAGTTTTTATACATTAATGTTGGAACAATATATAAGCATTTGAGCAAGGAGTCCTAACACTAAATTAATCACTCATCCTATTCATATCACTTGAACAATATAAATATACATAGTTAACTTACAAACAAGCTCAATTTGAAATAAAACTCAATAATTTTCATTCGTACATATCTTTATAATTTCATTTCCAGAGTCAAACCTATTTAGTTCAATTTGAATACAATATCATAATTCAAATCAAATTTTATAATATAAATATTAAATCACAAAAACAATCTCAATATGTTCAAATTCATTATTTTACAATCATCCACGTCATAATATAACATAACATTTTAGCTTTAACAAACAACATTCTAATTTTAATTATATGTTTAGGATTTACACAAACAATATTTTAATCATATGTTTCAAACAATATTAACTATTCAAACAAAATGTCAACAAAAGTGACAAAGAATCATTTAATTTCAAAACATATAATCTCATTCAAACTAAGTATTTTCAAGATATACAATCTCATTCGAACTAAAAGAAAGTATTTTATGTTAACGTCAATTTATTAGCGTTTTTTACTTGTAAAATTGACGATCAAAGGAACTGTGATTTTATAGTAGAGCACAATTTAATGACACTCAAAGATCCTTTAGAATATTCTTAGAAAACCCAATCTAACAAACAAACATACCAATACATACTCAAATTTACAGAAATTGTTTATTTCTTTTTAAATTGATTATACATGTGATGAATTCCTAGACCATATACAAACAAAAAAACTCATAAATACAAAAAAAAAAAACATAAAAGTTACTCTAATCAAAATTTTATTCGATTAAAATACATATATTTATATTTACCTCCTAACCAGTAATTTTAAAAAGAGAAAATGATAAGGATTTTTAAGAAACCTTAGACAGAAAACAGACAATTCAATTTAATTCCTTTTAGAAAAATGAAATTATTTAAATATTTAAATGAATTAATACGATCACGAGTTTTGTTTGCCGATAAACCAAACGAGTTTTAATATTTTACAAAATATAACCTAAACCTTACAGGTGGAGTTCTACTGTTGTTCAATTCGCGCTTTCATTTAACTCATTCTTTTCTGTCTATTCACTATCTTTTATGAATCTAATTATCTTTTGTTTGACCTTTAAGTTTGTGTATTTTGCTTTTCAGATATTAGAAAATAAATTATCATTAATGAATTAATTAGGAGAAGATAAAATCGTGTAGCGAAAAGGCATAAAAAATGTTAAAGCAGTTTTGGACAAACATGCAATCTAATCCAGCTAAAGTCTATAAACTAAAGAAAATACACTTGTGGCTTTAAAATTTAAAAGTAAACAACTACACCACATCAGCTGAACGTTAAGTAGAACGTTAATTAGCCCGCTTATATTTAATTAAAAGCATATAACTCAGTCGATTAACTAATGTTAAAAATTGTTGTAATTTTATTTATTTAAAATATTTTTTTAAATAAAAAATCACTATTTTTCTTATACTCGTAAATAGACTAACACCAAAAATGCAAGCTTGTTATAGTTACTTTATAATTTTGTTTTTTAAATTATTCAAATAATTTAATATTAATAATTTATAATATTGACTAAACATGAATTTCATCATAGATCATTGCAAAATCTTTCCTTTTTTTAGTATGATAGGATATTTATTAATAACCGTACTAAGAAAATTTCAATTAAAAATTATCAACAAATTTTTAAAAATTAGTTATCTATCAAATATGTAAATATTTTATATTTGTTATATGTATAAAATAAAAATGCCATATGGAAATTATAAAGAAATTTGGTAGGATAAGTTAGTTGGTTGATTCGATGATCCCTTCGTGGCTAATATATTCTTTGGGTTTATAAAAGCCACATTGTTAATGTCATTAATTTTATTGAAACAAAAAGTTGTTAATTAAATACTTTACATAGATGGCAAAGTACTAAATATTTTGGAAGTTGCTGCGAACTTCTCACGCGCCAACATTTTATGCCTTTCACGACGGTTCAAGTTGGGGAATTGTGTAAGGCAACACTTAATCTAATATTTAATTCACTTCAATTAAATTTAATTGGATATGGTTGAGTTTATATTTTATTCCTAAACTTGTACATTAGCTAATTTATTTATTTTAAAACAAAAATGAGTTATATAAATCTATGTTGGATATCTGATTTTGATGTATAACTTTGAATAATAAATTTTCAATTATAATGCTATAGTTAGGTTTTTAGGATGTTATATACATATACATATACATATTTATAAAGTATCTGTAATATATTTTATTGAATTTTACTTAACTTTAGTAAGAAAAAAAAAACATTTTATGGTCTGATTTACGATTTTGATAACAAAATATAAGACATTTAATACAGAACGTATTTTTATAATTCAGCATTTTTTGGTACAATGAATGTAAGTTTTATATTTATAAAAAAAAAGATAATGTTTAATTATAATAATTAAATTCAACACTTTCACTAAACAACTGTGTCTAATCTATAACAGTTCATAGTTTGTCATGATATCTAAAAATCAACGTGTACATCAATTTGATTAATCATTTTGTCACAGTCATGCTTAACAAGAAAATAAAAATATCCTTATCACGACATGATACGTGGTGTATACATAAGCCTTCCCCTTTACATCTTTATTTTCTAAAAATAAAAATTACTATTATTAGTTTGAATAGAAACTGTAGGTATCTTCCCTAGACAATTTTATTTGAATATTAAGTAAAATTAGTTGACTGATTTTTTAATTATTTAAAAGCATGATACGCTCAAAACTTGAATGAAAACTATTTAGTTAACTTGAAAAACGTTTGCATTATTTGTAGATAACTAAAAAATTAGTTTGAAGAGAGGTAATCCAAAAGAGAAGTATTTTGGGTATGAATGATTGAATAAGAAATTTGGTAGGAAGTTGCTTGGAAAAGAAAATAATGAATAAGAAAAGGGAGAAGGGGAGAATGCCAATTGTCAAAGTCAACTGACCACAAGCCATATCCAATCCAAAGGATACAGTTTCATGTGATTTGGCTTTGGCCAATGTCTTCATTCCGACATGAGCGTTCTGTGAATTCAAGGTTGTCATGTTATGGAGAGAGAAATAATTTTTTTGAATGAATTGCATTGTTCAAGTGGCAGCACTGTTGAACGCGGTTTCGCTTTGGATGTTGCCAATGGGTACCTATCATCATCATCCCTTCTCAACACTCTTCCATGGTTGGCCCACTCTGTTCATCAAATGCATATAAGTTCTAAGACATTGACAAGGTTTGGGGCCTTTCTATTTGTCCTCACTCTTCTCTGCATCACTTTCTCAGTTTTAATTTGTCTAGTAATAAGGTTGTAACCGCGTTATTGCTTATTATATACAGTTTCTTAATTACTATTTGATAATGATATCTATTCATTTAATACTTTAGCTCTTTCGTGTGGGTGTCTATATATATACGTCAAAATAAAAAAATAATAATATAGTGTGTACTTTTAGAGTATATAAAGATTTGTTTAATTATGTTTGTACTAATTCAATTTTGATAAAGTTTGATACAAGCGATAATTTATAATTTACAGTTATGCATACCAGTTAACAAAATTTAAAACGGCAAGACAAGAACTCATGGAAAATAATAAAATAGACAATTTTTTAATGGATAAATTATTTTGTTCTGAACAATACAGTGCAAGATTAACTTCTTCTACTAGACTCCTCTCATATTAATAAGTAACCAAAAAGAATGTGAAACTTCGCAAACAATTTCATACTATTTTATAATAAAAAGAATAAAAAATGCTAGGTAATAAAATACCTTGGCTAGCATGAAAATAATAAGTGAAGAAAAATAAAGCTAAAACAAAATAAGAGTTTGTGTCTCGCGTCACTATGGTTGCATATGACACAACACCAATCCGAGAATACTCTTTTTGAAATTAGTTTATCTAAAGACACTACTCTCGAAATGCGCATAACTTATTTTGTATGTGTCCGACATTGTTGCATAATCAAAATCAGTATCAAACATTCAACATGTTTTCACTTTATTTATATATTGGTAGTTCAAAATACCATATCCAAATATACACAAGGTTAATATTCATTATAATTAAAGTACTACAAAATAAAATCTATAATCTTTTCCTATATTTATAAGATTCACAAATTTTAAAATTAGCATATTTAAACTTCATAACATAACTTTTAATGTTTCTAAAATGCTCCAACTCAAGCTTTACCATCTATTCAAATGCATAATATATCTTCGTGGTTCAAGATACAACTAGAATGATAAGGGTAAACTAGAGATATTAACTTTTCAACATAAAGTACAATTTACTATAACTAGTATATATAACATAGAGTCAATATAACCTTAACTTGTAAATTCTTACAGTCCTAATCAAACTTGTTGCAATTCAATGATCAAATACCAATATCAATTATCACATAATTCAAACATCAATTCTTTCATTAAACATATAACTCACACGTCTTTTCGAAGACTCATATTAAGCTGGCTACTACCTAAGACTAACATCTAACCCAATACTCAAGATTTTAGACTACCAATATATCTAATAGAAAGGATTAGGTAAGTTCATACATCTAAAACTGAGTGTCTACAACGAGTCCCATGTGTATGAACTCCCCTCGTCAACTTCTCACCACCTGACATCTTAGTCTATGTGACTTTGATAATCAGTGAAGCTCGATGATATCTATTAAAACATAGATGCCAAAACTTAATACACACAACAAGGACAATTCATACACTATGCTAAATGTATGACCTGAATTTTCATTATTCACAACAATATATCTCATTTAATCTATAACATTAAAACACACAAGAATACATATAACATCAATGAAGTAGTTATTTAATAAGCATTCAAACATTCACTGTTCCCATAAGTTCAATTAACATCATCAGTCATCTCATCAAACTATACAAATTTTCATTACCACTATTACAGAACATTTCAAATTAAAATCACATATCATTTCACAATAATACTGTCGCAACCGGGGTCATGACGGGGACGGTGAACAAAAATTATTAATTAAAATTATTTGAAAAATTAGGAAAAAGAGTCGCCACCATAGTTTATTAAGAAAAATTATGGAAAACCAAAAAAAAGATAAGGTAAGTTCGCAAAACCGGATTTAGAGTCCGGAAGTCGGTTACGTATGGGGAAGGTACTAGCACCTCACAACACCCGTCCTACAGCAGTACCTTTTAATTAAATGAGTAAAAGAGTGTGATTTTTTGAAATATTTATTTTTCCTAAAAAAAGAAATAAAATGCAAATAATAACAAACAAAAATATTTTTTTGAAGGAGCCCGACAAGGATTTGACCTTGCTCCTACATATCTCTATAAAGGATAGAAAATCAGGGTTACGTAGTTCTTTGTTGATAAGATTGTTGGTTGTTTTGATATTTTTGAAATTTTTGAAAGCTTGTGTTTGAAAATAGGGTAAGTGAATGACGTCAGTGTCAGGTTTAAAGCCTGGGCTTTGAGTAGCAATGCTAGGTTTAAAGCCTAGGCTTTGAGAAATAGTGTCAGGTTTAAAGCCTGGGTGTTTCTCAAAGCCTGGGCTTTGAGATACAGTGCCAGGTTTAAAACCTGGGCTTTGAGATATAGTGCTAGGTTTAAAGCCCAGGCTTTAGGAATTGGGGTATATATCAAATTCGGTTTTGAAAAATAACATGCAACAGTTATATGCAACATGGAATTGACACTTTAGTTTTAGCGGGATCATGCATGCAAAAATGGAACGTTAATGAATGAATTCCTGGCAATGCAAAGCTTAAATATGTGAGTTTTAGGTGGTGCATGGTGACTGTTTTGGGTATTTTTGGGTGCTGTATGGGGGTGCGAACAGCAAAAGCATTGGTTAACAAAATGAGCCCATGTTCTCATGGTAGTGCAGATTGAAATATGGGGTGTAGATAGAACTTTATTGGGTCAAAGCCCAACACCTAAAGTGTTACAGAATTAGGGTTACTTGGCAAAGGTGAGGGCATGGTGTTATGGTGGCCTGCAGCGGCTGCTGATGGTGGTTGACGGCGAAGGCTAACGACGGAGGGCCTCGGAGAAGCGTCATGGTGGCGGCCTGAACCTTGGTGGCGGCGGCGGTGCGACTAATGGCGATGAACGTAGCTCACGGTGGTGGCACGGTGGCGGTGAGGCTAATGTGCATGGAGGAAATCAGATTGTTATGGTTATGGAGGTTCTTTGGTTAGGAAATGGAGCGGTTATGAAGGTGCAGTGGAGGTGCAGGTAGGCGCGGCGGAGGTGCAGCGGTGGTGGCGACAACCATTGACGTACACGCTTGGTGCAACGGAGGACATGATGGCATAATTTTATGAGGGCACGACTGAGTGGTGGAAGAGGAGATGCGTTGGTGGTGTAGGAGGCATTGTGTTTGGTTAAGGGTGTTAAGGTGCAAGGAGGTGGTGGCGAGGAGGTATAGGTGAGGCTTGGGGTAACAAACGTTGTGATGGCTCTTACATGGCCGGAGGTAGAAGGTATCATGGTGGGGGTATTAAGTGGCCATGACAAGCATAAGAAGTGCATGGGAGGCTGTTTAATGGGGTTGATTTTGGTCTGGAGGCACAGTGTAGGTGCAACTTGAGAGGTGCATGAGAGGTTGTTTAGTGCTAGGTAACATGGAGGTGCAAGGTGCGTGGTGGCTTGGTGCGAGAGGTACTTGCAAGGCATCATGGTGGTGATGCTAGGGGAGCTTGCGAGGCATCGTGCTGGTGACGCTAGAGGTGCTTATGAGGCATCATAGTGGTGGTGCTAGAGGTGCCTGCGAGGCACCATGGTATCGCGAGGGAGGAGACGGTGGTGATGTTATGGAGGTGCATGTGGTCGTGGTGATGAAGTTTGATGGTTGTAGTTTGATGGCCTAATGGTACAGGGAGATGGCAGTATAGTGTTAGGAGATGCAAGACGCATGGTGATGAGGTTTGACAGTTATGGAGGTGGTTTTGATGAAGGCATGTAGGGGCTATTTGTTTGGCATGGTGATTAAATGGTGCGAGATGATGGCGTGAGGTTATGCTAAGGTTCGGTGGTTATGGAGGTGAGTTGCGGGTTGATTTTGGCTTGTGTGGTGCACTGAGGTGCGTGGCGTGGTGTAGCGGAGGCACTTGCGGTTTGGAAGGTGCAATGGCTAGGCGTGTGGTGCGGCCTGCCTTGGTGGTGGTTCTTGGAGGCACCTGGAGGTGCAGCTACTGGTGGCGAGGGAGAGGTGCAGGCTAATTAGCGGATGCGGTGGTGACTCGCCTGTTGGTGGTGCAACGCAGGGCTTTGATGAAGAAGAAGACTGTGGCGATGATGGTGAGGCAGCAGCCGTGGCGCATGGAGTAAGTGAAGAATGAGGAGGATCACCCCACTATCTATGATTATTGGAATAGAATGGAAAGGGTAGATTACATACAATGGTGGCGTGAGGATCCCGAAGGGGGAGATGCATGATGGAAACACAATGTAGAGAAGTGCTGGAACATGTTAGTGCCATAGTAATAATTTGTAGATGTCTTTTTTATTCTATGGAATGAATGTATAGTGAGACTCAAAAAATGAGCAAAAATAAAAACATACCATATACCTGAAATTGGTCTTTTTTCCTCTCTTTGCTTTCTTCTTTCTCTAATCAATACTCTTCAATATTCTTTCTTGTTCTCTCTTTTTCTCTCTTCTCCGTGTACCTCCCATTTTCCTTTTCTCTTTCCTTAATATCTCTCTCTTTTTTTTCTTTTTATTATTATTATTATTTTTTTTAATGAAGGTGGTTCAAAGCAGTTATCACTCTTTAACCTATTCTTATTGTTTATTTATTTATTTATTTTAAAATATTATTTAATATTAAAGATGAATCTACCCAGGAATGAGGGATTAAGCTATTTCATTTTATTTTATATATATATATATATATATATATTATTTTTAAAAAACAATAGGTGGAGTAAAGGAGTGAGAACATGGGAGAGTACTTCAGTTGACTCATTCTTTTTTATTATTTATTCTCTCTTTTTTATATTATACTATTTTTATTTTGTTTTTGTTATTTAATTATTTATTATTTATTATTTTCATTTTTTTATAAATTACCACCTTTTTCTTTTTTCTTTCTTAAGTTTTTTTTCTTTCTTTAATGGAAAAAAATCAAAGTTTTTATTTATTTATTATTATTATGTTTCAAGAAAACTTAAACTAATATATATATATATATATATATATATATATATATATATATATATTTGTTGTTATTATTCATTTTTTTTTCATTTTTTTATTATTATGTTTTAATTTAAAAGATTACCCGGACAAAATCGGGTGTAGACAAGTACAATAACCTAGTGTACTATAGGAGAATTTTGAGACTAGCTTCCATTATCTATCTAAGAAGTACAACACTTTTAAAAGAGCTCCAAATGGTTATAAGGATAATCTAACCTGCACCACAAACTATGTCACTAAGGCATTGAACTAACAGAGACTCATATTGAATTGAAGTTTTAGAGGACACATGCAACCTATTATACCAAGGTAACTAAGAATGCTTGAAAATTTCCTTAAGGGAAAATTAGAAAAATTGAATTTACTCTAAGCAAACTTCTGATCGGACAATTATACTCTGATTGTTGCCACGAGTCTAATGGTAGGATCTGATTGTCAGTTTGATAAAAGGCTGCGGTCATAATTCTAAAGAGAAGGCAAAGAAGAAAAAGAAATTCTATTTTAAAGAGATTGTGGTTTTATAAGAATGAAACCTGAATAAATGATTTTTCTATTATATGTTCTCTTCACAGTGATAAAATATCCTAGTGTCATCTTACTTTTATCACTTATACTCTAAATTTATATTCGAGGTTCTTATATATTTTTATTCTAGAACTATTTTCTAAGGTGTTATAGAATGTATTTGTCTTATATGTATTTAAAATATTAAAACTATCAAATTTATATTTTATTTACAAAAAATATAAATTTTTCTTTGAGTGGGATTTAATATTTATAAATTGAAAAAGTTAAAATCAAGTCGAAGAAGTTAATAGATGTAATGTTTTTTTTTTTCTTATGTCTAAAGCGATGCTTATGATTTTAGACTTTAATTATTATTAACTAGGACTAATTTATTGGCAAAATAAAGTAGATTCTATAAAGAAATATAATTTTTATATATTGAGCACGTATATCATATAGATATGTACGAGTATATATATATATGATCTCTGGTCAAATAAATGCAGTATTAGCAAGTGACTCCTAGGTCGTCTCTCAAGGACCTAGTTTCTGTCAAAGGATTAAACACACACAAAGAGAAAGGGGGGTTTCTTGAAATAATTGAATTTAATAAAATAAAAACCAACAACCGAATTAGATTTCCTTAACCAACTTAAATTACCCTTGATTAGATTGCAGTCCGCTTATCACGAGATACGAAAATTCATGCTCAACTTATTGAACCCTAATTCCAACCCGAATTAATTAACTAAGTGAGAATTAAGATAAGTTTTCCTTATGCAAATTAAGCATTCACATACAACATTCATTCCATCCCAACAACTCATGACTCACTCCATTTAGCATGAACAGAGACATGAAATTCATATTAACTCATATTAACTGATACATTAAGCATGAACCAGTAAAAAACATTAATCACATAAATAAAATGATATTAATCACATAAATAAAATGATGAAGAGTTAAGAGACAGAGAGAGCAAAAATAACACAACAACAACATCAAAACTTCATTACAATCTGAATCAAAAGGATAACCTTATAAATTAGCCTTCCATTAAATTCGAGTAAAGCAAATGGAGATTAAATATAAAACAGAATTTAATTACGAAACGAAATTGAATTAAAATAAAAAACGAAATTGAATTGAAACAAAAAACAGAAGGTAATTGTAGAGAAATGAAATTAAATACAAAACCAGCTTTTTTCCAGTGAAAGAACAAACTAAATCCGAAAAGAATGAATAAAGAACTGTATGCTTCTCTGTTCGCCTCCCCTAGTTAAATAGGCTATAGACCTAAATAAGTGTTCAACACTAAACCTAATGGGCCCAAATTTTTCAATTCTGGTCCAAAGAATAAAAACTAAAAGTAAAATTTAAAAGTAAAAACTAAAAATAAAAACTAATAATGTGGCAGCTCCTCTTCAAATCTAGAATTAAATTCCAAGCCCAATAAAATTCCAAAGCTGCACTGAAAATAATAATAAAATTAGCTCAGAAAATCCAAATTAAATAAAATTACGAATTTCTGGTGAATGAAAGCCAAACAATAAAATTGAGAAAATAATAAGTAGTTAAGCACAAATCAATAATCAAAATAGGTACAGAAACACAAGTAAATAAGGAAAAATAATGACTCATCAATATATAAATATTACACAATGATTTGTTCCTGAATAATTGTAACAAAAAGATACAAAAAGATATGTACATGATGACAAATAATTAAGGGATAACATAAGCTATAATTTAGGGTGTGTTATGATGCATGTGCATGATCTACAACTGATTGTTTCTGATGAATGGAAAGAGAGTCTACACGCCCCCTAATGGAGGAGGGAGACCGAACACCAATCTTGTCTAGAAGAAATGCATGGCGAGAGTGAGACAGAGGCTTAGTAAGTAGATCAGTTAGTTGATGACTTGTTGGCACGTGAGACAATTGAAGTTCCTTAGAAGCAACCAAGTCACAAACAAAATTATAGTCAATAACAAGATGTTTCGTGTTAGTATGAAACACATGATTGGTGCAAAGGTAGGTAGCTTCAATATTATCAGAGAACAATTGTGGCGCCTTGATAATTGGATGACCAAGCTCCTTTAATAGTTCACGTAACCACAACAGTTCAGTGGTGGTGGTCATTATAGTTCGATATTCACTTCGTTGAAATTTAACAACAACGAGTTTCTTCTTAAAGGACCAAGAGATGATGACATTGATAGGATCAGAAATTGCTAGTTAAGCTCATAGATCTAAAACCATATAGAGAAATCTAATTTTTATATATTGAGCGCACGCATACACACACATATATACATACATATATATATATATTTTATATATATATATATATATATATATATATATATATTATACAATGATTTGTTCCTAGATAATTATAACGGAAAGATACAGAAAGATATGTACAGAATTACAAATAATTAAGGAATAACATAAGTTATAATTTAGGATGTGTTATGATACATGTGCATGATCTACGGCTGGTTGTTTCTGATGAATAGAGAGAAAATAACCTACAAATTATATAGAAGATTTAAAATTATACGAGGCAAATTGATAATTTAGTTTTAAATAATTACTATTAAATATATATTCTAAGTTTTGAATTTTATTTATAATTTTTTATTCCTAATAAATAGAGTAATTTGACTGTGTTTCTAGAATGTAAGTGATAAATATATTAAAATTTTGTTAAGAAAGATCATTTTGTTTAAAAAATATCACTCAAGAATTTTCTCATTTAAATGAGCACAATTTGGTGAAAAGATAAAAAAAAAACTCCTCTTAAAGGAATATTTTTTTGTTTGTTTAAATGAAGCTAGGCCAACTTGAATTAGCGTTGGTTGTAAATATCTTTAGTTTTACATCTTTAAGATTATTATAAATTGAGATATAGGAAGAAACTTTACTTTACGTAAACAATTTCACTACAATAATTATGATTAAAATAAATAAACAAAAACACACACATATATACGGCTATATAAAATTGAATCGTCCATACGTGCGGACTTACAAAACCTATAACAATATTTTGAAACCACAACTCGGGTCAACTAATATACATAACATAAAATATAATATACGTGTATATGTGAATAAAAGTTGAAAATGGAATTTCCTAAAACATCTTTTGGAGAAGTGCCTTTATACCTTGTATCAAATTTGTTGTGAGTAAAAAAAAAAAAAAATACCTTGTATCAAATTGTCTCACACATACGTGGTTAACATCAGGCAATACTGATTTGGTTAAAATTGTATTCCAGGATACTGACTCTTGAACACCTCATACAATCCCAAATCTTATCCATACTATCTTTCCTTACCTCTCAACAACACTAACTCGTACCTCTCAACAACACTAACTCGTACGCAACATGTCGTTGGAGAAAGGCACCACCACCTCCTTCAAAATCTGGCCCCAGAATGGTCTCATTCTATCATGGAGGTCGTTGGACCTCTTCCTTTCAAATAAATATGAGAAGGACAGAATTGCCATTTTAGAAAATTGATGAGGTGCAGAAAGCAATTGACGAGTGCAGGAAGACTTTATATTTTTATATACGAGCCCTTATAACCCCTCTGTAGGCGAGAATTTGCACACTAGACTAATATTGCATGTAGTTTTAACTTGTATGACTTGTATATATACAAGACACTTCAAATACAATAACACGTATCTATAAAAAGTCTGAAATTTTATTTCAACATTTTCCTCTTACCATTCATTAATACAAAACAATTAATACAAAACATAAATACTCGTAATATTTAGTAGAGATAAATCAAGAAAAAAAAAAGTTGTATAAAAATTATAAAATAGATCAATAATTTATTTCAAAACGTGTTTTATGATATGAATAGGAAGAAACAACTTAATGTGATCACTTATTAGTATAGCGTACTTTGAGATATTGCTATTGCTGCTTTGAATTCACTGCAAAATAAGCTCTGCTTATCAATATCTTTATGTGTATTTATGTGATTTACAAGAAGCTCCAATATCTACACCATGGAGCACCAGATAGCAATCAACTTGGAAAAGAACTCATCATAAGTATAACCTAATGTTATCTACAATTCATCATCTGCGTGATCCACACAGACTGAATAAAAACAGAATGATATGCAGTCTACTTGAAAAATATATTTCTAATTTTTAGCATGTGATTTAGCCAATCTTATTTCTTCATTTCTCATTATTTTTGCTCCCACATGCAAGGGATATAGTACTTACATTCTAACCAATCAAGCGCCAACATTCACAATGGTGAAATAACTTCCAAATGACATTCAGAGGTATGCTGCGTTAGTTCACTGTAACGCTAAGGGAGATCGACAAAGAGGATGTGGGAGGGCTGCAGGAGAAGAAAATTTGACAATATTGTACAAGGGGCAACTGTGTGCCTGCAAAAGAAAGAAGAATTCAGCCATCCCTAAAGGGTATGGCGAAGACAATATCCAGTATTCTTCATGCCTCTTGGATTATATTCATAGTGGTATTCTTCCTCACATTAGAGTGAGCACGGATAACACTTCTTCCCATGTACCAAACATTTACTGATTCTAGTCACGTTCTTCAGGTCATGCTTTAGCACCAAAAAATGATTGCTGCAAGAGCAGGAAACAAAAGAAAGATTGTAAACATACCATAAAATATAGTTCAATGTTTTAGGGAGATTGAAGGAATGAAAATACCTTGGCTTTTGTTGGAGTACTGGGCTTAACTGTACTAGTGCTCCCAAACCGAAACTTATTAGGCCTTTTATCTACAGGCTTCAATATTTGAAAAGAGCACACGAGTGACTCATCAACAGTCATCATCGCACCAGCATTGTCAAACTCTCCACAGTAATTAGGTGCCGAGAAGATAGTTACAAGTTGTCTGTCAGCAAAGAATTCATACCCGTCTTCCACAACCTGTAACATGGAACATATATAATCAGCATATTGTACATTTTGGATTCCCATAACACATTCGAAAAGAATATGAAACCTGATGGGCCCTGCAAATCAAATCAAGATCATGCTTCTGAAGGAACTCTGTCACCCTGTCAGCACCAAAAGTATAGGAAACTCCACGTTCATTTTCTCCCCAGCCCCGAATGTCACTGCTCGGATCAGACCAAAGGAGGTCACATAGTAAACCAGTTTCAGGCACTTCAGTAGGACGCGGCAAACTCTTTATCTGATTTAAATTGTGTAAGTCAGGAGAAAGTCCACCATGCATGCAGAGTATTTTTTCATCAATTAGAGCTGCCACTGGCAAGCAGTTGAAACATTCTGTGAACACTTTCCAAAGCCTCACATTGAATCTTCGTTTACACTCATCATAGAATCCATAGATGCGGTTTATGGAAGCACACTCATGGTTGCCCCTCAGAAGAAAGAAGTTATTAGGATATTTTATTTTGTAAGCCAGAAGGAGACATATAGTCTCCAAGCTTTGCTTCCCACGATCAACATAGTCCCCTAAAAATAAGTAATTAGAACGAGGAGGCAACCCACCGTACTCAAAAAGTCGCAGAAGGTCAGAATATTGACCATGGATATCTCCTGGTAACAGAGAAATGAAACAAAATATCAGTTCCAATCTTGAATTACAAAATATGAATTTAATCCAGGACCAAAAAATAAAAAAGTCATGCATGATAGTTACCTACAACTTTTAGACCAAACTCCAAATCTCATTGTCAATATGGGATGCTAATATTCACCTAGATGTAAAATCATTTAAAAAGAAGATAGACAACTAAAATACTAATTACAGAACAAAAATAAAATGACTCGGTGCAGTGCTTAGTCGTTAACATGGTAATTTAGACTGCGTGACAGATAAAACTACTATTTGGAATAACATTCCCTCTCTTAATAGTGAGAACCAGTTCTAAAATATAAGTCGGTTAGGAGTGAATATAAGGTGAAAATGAGAGGTAACAGGTAGGAGGTAGAGGTATTTTCGCATATGAGATAGACAATTTTTTTTACATGCAATGCACCTCGAGAGATTTAAACTTGAGACATTGTTGAAAATCAATGATCGATTGGAAAGAACTAGGATTAAAATCATTAATTCTGACCTCATCTACAAAAGCTTTGTTAAACTAGCAATATATTATTAGAAACTAGAGGGTTGAAACTAGAAGACAAGAATGAAGAATGAAATATGGAGAAAATCATGCAAGCAATGTCCAAAACAGTGATATAGAAATTTTATTCAATCCCACAAAACTTATGAGGGCTCAAAAGCGAATTATTTCAGTATAATTTTATAGGTCGTATAGCAGTAAAAAAATTTAACTACTTCCGGAACTGGTTTCAGTATTTTAACAGCTAGTTAGACCACTTAAATTTTTCTTCAAAATAAAGAATAACCCCTTTGCAAAAGAAAAATGATGTTTTCATCTTTCTTAGGCCTCAAACCTCAAGAGAGAAAGCAATGACTATTTTAAGGGAACAGATACAGTTACACTTCTAAGTCATCGAAAACTTAACACATCAACTAAGTTAATGAGAAAAAAAAACAAAAGAAAGTTAGGTTGAAGATTTTACGTCAAATAAGAATGAGATCAAAGTAAGATGGAATCTTCACTTTATAAACTGGTTTTATAAGATTAAACTAAATGTAAACTCAATTATTAAGAAACTAATCTTAGAACTTGTCAGTAAGACTACAAATAACCTTCTTCCCCACTGTATACGAAAAAAGGAAAAAGACAAAATGCATATGAGAAGCATAGGAGGAATGATTTCACCCATGTACAACTGTGTAAGCAGAAAACTTATGTCCCTGCAATATGTTTTGAGTATATTACAAATCGCCAGATCAGTGTCCGTTGTAACATATTGATAAGACAGAGATTCTTGCTTGTCTACATCTTAAATGTCGTATCAAGAAGTTTGAGTCCAATAGATTTTTGCTAATATAAGCACTACCAATTAAGATAACAACTAACAAACATGCAAAGAAAATATACATAATATACACGTCATGTATACCATACTGATTTTTGAGTTGAAGTGCATTAAACACATTTAGGTCAATAGCTTCTCCGTATGGGTAAATCATACTCTAATAAATATATACCGAGAGAAGATAATATTAGATGGTCTTGGACTATCTTATAACCCCTGTTAATCTTCGTATGACATATAATGAAAATGTTATTAATTCTTTATTATAAAATTTGAATGCGTTATGCAGATATCGGTTAGGACCATAGCACGTGATGGTTTACGATTACTTAATTTTTTCTTTACCGGCAGACGTGCTTCTCAACTCGTAGTAAGTTTGCTAGTACAATTGACGAGTTTTCTTTCCATAGTAAACAAATCCATACACAAAAATTTGGCTTCGTTAAAGTCCTTGTGAAGATAATTAAGTATCTAGAAAGATTCTTATTCATTCTATAATAAATTCAGACTTAGATAAAGCTTGATATAGTGGGTTATGAGAAACCGTCAAGTGAATTTAGCACACTTCTATTTTTAAAAAAATAAGACCTGCAAAGGCATCAGAATAGAGGAACAACAAATCCCAACTATTTTGCTACCTCTAACCTATCAATTATCTACAACACACCAAAATTTACCAAACTTCTCTGAAACAATCATTTGAACTGAATAAGAAGAGACAATTTAACATCCCAAAAAATAGAATTTAACAATTTGACATACCCTTTCAAGGGAAGGGTCTGTTTTACTTCAATATGATAAAATATGAAGGAATCTAAAGAATCTAATAAAATATCGTATTTGTAGGTATGCGAGTTATTGATTTTAAATATGAATGGACAAGAATTCTGGGGTCTAGGAAAGGTAAGACAAACACAACCTTATCAACAACAGCCTTATCAAAAACAACATTATCAACAACAACAATAACCAAGCCTTATCCCATTTTAGTGAGGACAGAGGTAGCGTCACAGACTACCCGATTCACTTAAAGACAAAAGTTTCAGTAATGATACACCCCTAACAACATAGGAAAAAAAAAGTTGTTTCTAATTTGATCTGCAATTCAATAATAACACACTATAACTTTTTTGTACGAAAAGAATTATCCCATAGCTTTAACTTGGTTTTTGTCAGACACAAGATCACAAAATTCAGACGATCATACAAAATAAAATTCAGCAAGAAATAGAAACATGTGGTGGAGGGGGTGAACAAAAGAAAAGTACCACAGATCTTGAGTGGTGCCTCGAGTTCCAAGAGGTTGGGCTGCTTCAAGAAGATATCCCTGGAGACAAGACAAAGCTGCTTGATTTCAGCCTCAGAAAGCTGCACCTGCTTGCCGGGTCTGCCTCTGACATCGAGCAGCCTATTGATGATACCATCAAGAACCCCACGTTCCATTCGGAGTCTGAGGTTTCAAAAAAAGTCAATATAAGAAAGAAAAGAACAAAGTGAAAGGAAAGAAAAAGTAGTAGGTAAGGTAGTAACAGCAGTTTGAAGTTGCGAGTAGTTGGTTCTCTATATATTGACAACGATCATCTGAGCTTTAAGTCAAATTCAAATGAGAAGAGCTTAATCATATTCAGGTTTTGTAAGTAGAAGAACTTAAGAAGGGAGTGGAGGGCGTTGAAAAGTGGAAAGTGAAGAACATATTCGAACGCGTAGAAGAATGAAAGAAGAATAAAGTGGGAGCGAGGTGAGTGCGTTGAGGTCCCAGGAATAGAAGGGAACCTATGAAAGTGAGAGTGAGAAACATAAATATACTGGAAAGATGACGCGGTTTGAATCTGCATACATAGATTTACCAATCACTTGTTTTTGTTCCAGTTGTCCTGTTTTTTTTGCCAAACTAAATAGGCCAATTGCTTAAGAGTTCTTATATATTCACAATCTTACGTTGTAGCACAACCATTTGACACCACTACTCACCACCAATCCATTCGCCATATTTTTCAACACGTAAAACAGGTAACGAGCCACGTCTCACCGCATCATTCATTGAGTCCTAATCAATTTAATTAGGTACTTATTACTTATATAGTATTTAACTAATGTCAACAACTTCTTTCTTAATCAGTTCTAGATATGTAATTATAAGAAAAATAACTCTTAAACGATATCAAATGATAAAATAACATACTAAGCTAAGCATATACGTGCAACTAAACAAAGTATTCTCTTACCAAGAGTCCTATGTGTACGTACATTTATACCCACTTTGAGGATAGAGACTGAGAATATATTTACATAATTTATGTATATAAATATGTTTTCTTTAGTGTATGCAAGTATTGCAAACTATATGTTCAAGTTTAATAACAACAATTTTCATTGTTTTGAATATTTGATTTAGCGAGGTTCAATTACAATCCAATTGAAAGATTGCTTTATCAAAACAAGAATATCTTAGCTGCCAGGAATCGTAGGCTGGGCTACGGGTCTGGTTTCGGGAATCTTGAACCAAGTTCTGACTTTTTGAATTTGTATTGTGATTGTGGTTAGACACGAATTTTTTTTTTTAGTACGGTAGAATTAGCTTAAATGAGCGTAAAAGAATAATGGCATAAAGTAAACTTGTACCAATATTAAGTAAAGTGCTAAACATGATAACGAGTTTTTTTTTTTTTTAAAGAATTGCTAATTGTTTAATAGTTTTTGGCCAAAAGTGTTTTCTATTAAACTATGAAATTTTGTAATAATGATGACAAAATAGATCAACTTATTGACCTAGGAAATATGGGAGAGAGATGAGTTGCTTAAAAGATTTAATCATCTCATTTTCTTGATACTTGATTCGAACCACTCATAGATAATTTAAAATTTAAATGAATGAATGAATTAGTGTAATAAAATTAAGGGCATGGTGAATTGTAAGAAAATATTAACATAATATCCATTCATTAATAAATTTAAAAAAGGTTGTATAGGTATACTCGTCCTGTCATCCTCTAACTTGTTTTTATATACGAGTTAAATGTGATTGGTCAAAAACAAGCTGAAGAGTTGAAATTCCAACTTGTTCCATAGAATTAAGAAAGAAAAAAAAAAGGCTTAAGAGGTTGCTTGGATGATCTAATCTATCTTATCAGCCTAATATTTTTGTCTGATTAGGCCTATTTGCGATTAATTAACTAAAATCCGTCACTAATCTGTTAAGATTTTTTTTATAGTATCTAATCATAAATATGCATACTGATACTCTTAGTTTTTTTATAATAATTATTTTTAAAAATTTAATTAGTTGACCGTGTATAAACGCGTATACAGATGTAGGTATTTTCTATTTTTTTTTTTTTCATCTCATTATCTCAAACATCTATCTTTTCTTCTTCTTTCTATAGTAAAATAAAGTGATCCTGCTATGCATTTTCTCATCTTGAATGGTAGTTCTTTCCAAAGGCTGAAGAATGCCTCATATGCTATAATGGCTTTAAAAAATAAATGTTCATAAAAATATTTCAAAATTTAGAAGCATTCCTCTTAATAATGACATTCTACATGTATACTTATTGTTTATTAGGATAATATAAAAATATCTATATATTCACTAGTAAAATATAAATAAAAAGAAATAGCTATAAATATCCGATTTGTTGAGATAATTAAAAAAAAGTATTTAATTAATAAAAATAGTGATTGAATAACAGATCATTATTTAAAAAAGTAAAAGTTGTGCATTGTGATCTTAAACCAACCAATATACTCCTTGATGAAGATATAGCAGTTATGGTTACGGGTTTTAGAATTTCAAAGCGTGTATAAGGTGATGAGAATACATCGACCTTTCAGTTTAACACATGCTTTGTTATGTGGCTCAGTCGGTTATATATA
>Ga0209489_104975_pt1 | contig 23766 bp, 12 predicted proteins | sample SiratrowhiteBW_FD_187527 | JGI IMG/M metagenome (GOLD analysis project Ga0209489, IMG submission 187527) | Root nodule microbial communities of legume samples collected from California, USA - Siratro white BW (SPAdes) (version 2) | ecosystem: Host-associated > Plants > Roots > Nodule | place...
AATTAGTTTTTACATGCAATTCCAAAAACTCTATATTTGGGGTTAAATATTTCCTTAAGAATACTTAAACTCTCACAAATTCCGGTCTTCTCATGTCTAAGAATACCGAAATTTGGCACTTATCAATAAACTTAACTTAATGTAGATAAAAAAAATTTCATTTTCATTACTGATCTATTATTTCATTCAAGTATTCATTCAAGTATGCATGGACTTTTTGTGCAATGACCAAAACCACACAAGATCATGCAATACTATAACTATCAATAATGTTTGCATTAGAAAATTTTTATTGTTCTAAAAATATTTAAATTTATTCATGAATATAGGGAGCAAAATAAATTGTTTGGCCCTCCACCAAGCAATTAGAGATGCATGCTTCATGTTGCTAATTAAGTGAATGAATTCAGGGTATATAAATCCATACACCTTACATTTGATCTCTTTCACTCATGATTCAAACATATACATGAATTATTTAAAGCATAATCAATTATTATTTAGGGAACCAAACATAAATATAATTATTAAACACTTACTTCATCCATAACTACACACTTGATGTGTTGAGTTTTTGATTGTGATGCAATCACTAGTAGAAAAATGACATTTACAACAAAATATAACGTCAGTTAGAAGGTAACCGTTGTAAATAAAAATTCGGTGACAATTTTGTACATAAATGAGAACATATTCGGTTAAGGTGTAGCCGATGTAATAGGAGTCATTCTACATCAGTTGCTACATACAATCGATGTAAAAAAAATAACCCAGAAAAATCCCACAAAAAAAGTTCTGAAAAGAAAATTAAGTACTCCGCTTATTACATTGATTGTTGCTCTAACCGATGTAATAAAGTGACTTTCTACATCGGTTGTGAGCTCTAACCAAGGTAGAAAGTGGCGTTGTATGCTCTATGTTTTGACGTGAACTTATTACATTGGTTGTTTTAAACAACTGAGGTAATATGTGTTTTTTTTAACCTAAAGTTTTCACTATTTTTGTTATTTGTCTTTCTCTAGCGTCGCTTCTCTTTGGTTCTTTGCTTGTGTTCATTGTTATTTTATTTTGCATTTTTGATGTGTGTGGTTTGTTTTTTTAACTTGTTTTTACGTTGACATTGCAGGTCATTAAGAATGCCATAACAACGATTTTACTTGATGCGTGAGCTTGACTATCTGATTCCGCCTTTACCCTTTCGCTGCCTCTCTTTGCAATAGGTTAGCTTTTTTTGTAAAATTCATTAAAAATAGTTAGAAATTTGTTTTTGACCCAAATTGTTTAGAAGCAACTTTTTTTAGTGTATATTTCATCATAGAGTTCTTACATTATATAGATTTACCGTATATTTTGAGTTGTCAAAATTTAAGCCAAAAAAACTTCAAATACCCATAACTTTTGATAGAGAGCTCGGATAGAGACGCTCCAAAAATAAAAGTTGTTCGAAATGAGATAATGAATTTAGTGTGCAATACCCATAAGGGATTCTGGATTCAAATTTTTTTCAAAATTTCATCGTTTACTAATTTTTTTTTAATTTTTTTAGTATTTTTTAGCCGTTTTTTTTCTATTTCACATATTTATACTTGTAAAAAATATCTGAAAATTTATGTGATCTTTGCTTGTATGGATTAGAAATTTATCAACCCACAAATTTTGTTTTTTTAAATAAAGATATTACATCAATTGTGAGTAACAACCAATGTAATAGGGGAGATACTACATTGGTTGGTAGTCACAATCGATGTAGTATCTCCTCCAACGCCTCAGTTCCATGATATTAAATGAGATACTACATCATCAGTTGTAACTTCCAAACAATGTAGTATCTCTTCCTGAGGGCTCTCAAGATTGGTATTTTATGTTGGTGATTTATCAACTCATGTAGTATCTCTTTCTGAGTGCTCTCGAGATTGGTATATGGACGTACTACATCGATTCTGGAACTAGTGTAAAAAGTCTAGGACTTTCTACATTGGCTACATTAACATAGGTTTTGGAACCGATGTAAAATTTCTTCCAGAACCGATGTAAAATGTATTTTTTCTACTAATAAAAAAATACATTTTGGTCCCGTGACACCTCCACAATATTTGTACTTACGATAATAACAACATCCACCCGTGTTGCCATAAGACCATCAGTAGATAGATTTTTTTTTATTTTGAAAAAAATTCTTTGGTTAACACTTATGCTACACATAAACAATAATTTGATATCAATTAGTATATAAAATATATGTATATGTAAACAAATGGAATAATATAAAGTAGAAATCTACTAAGTGATCTAATAATTGTATAATGAGATGTCTAGGTCAAACAACAAAGGTCTCAAATGTTTGTGTCACAATAGTCATCTCAAATGTTGGCATAAGAATTGCGACATTAACATTATAGACCTTTTCCACCATGACCTTGACCATGTCAAAGGTGAGAAACCCATTATATAAGATTGTGACTCCTTCAAAGATTTTCTCAAGGGCCACCAATTGAGGATTAGTAATCGTCAACGTATAACTCACATTGGCTTGTGGAGCCAATGACATCCTTTGATAGGTTTTCACCTGCACGACTTCCCTTCATTCTGACTTTAACAATTATAGGTTTTCCAACTTGAACTACAACATGTTTTTGTTATGAGAGTCATAAAGTATTTATTTGCATGTTAAACTCCCACATCAAGTTCTATGTCAACTCATAAGTGACCTCATCCTTGATCTATTGTCTTATGAGAATCTCCATCACGTCAAAGATGTTTAAATCGTCCAAGCATAGTGGTAGGTATATAGACCATTAGCAATAAAAGTATCATACGTGTTTCGCTCAATCATGAAATCATACAACTTAACCAAAATATATTATTATTCTAGTCAAGTATGTAACATCAAATCAACTCAAAATCTACTCAACGAGTAGCATGATTCAACAGAAGTATATTTGCCCAAACATTCTACGCTAACCTACTTTCTATTTGTCATGGAAAGAAGATGGTGATAGAGGTTGAATTGCACTAGCATCCCCAATAGGTGCATGACATGTTTTCTACTTCTCATTTATATTGTTTACTTAAACTTCGGATAACCCCCTCAAGATAATAAGTGAAGAGGGTCTCATTATGTTTTTGAGTAGCATGTGTCTTTTTCCTAACATCCTATCAATATTTACAAAATATTTATGTATTAGTTAATAATATTAATTATAACTTATATTGGAAAATATTGTACTAACCTTTCTGTGTCATTTAGTTGCTTTTGAAGAAATTTTTGTCAAATTTCTTTGTCGTGAATTTGGTACAAGGATTTTCACCTTGCCTCACACCAAATTATAAGTCATGGTTAATTTTGATTTAAGTTGACTAAGTTTCATTATGATTGAAGAAAAAAAATTCTATTTAATTGTCCTCATATTAGGAATATCATAATGCATCTATATTGGAAATCAAATCAAATATCAATTAATTTTTAGAATTAAACCATCTAATATTTAAAATACCATAAATATGATTATATGTTTTACTAATATATCTTTCATATTATGGGCCTTTTCTTTATAACACGATGTCTAGACGAAATAAAATTGAAATTTTCTTACAAGCCATGACACCAAGATAGCTTCTAAAATACTCAATATTTGCTTTAAATTTCACTCTAATGTTAATGTTAATATTACATGGTATTAATATTACATAGTGTACTCACCACTTCTGCATCTCAATGATAGAGACCTTAATCTAGTAAGTCTTTTACCTAATTTCGTAGAAGGCACGTTACAAGTGACAAAGCTTGATCATCAATCATGTTCATGTTAATAAATCAAAATAACCAATATTAGCAAGACTAAGAAAATAATACCTAGATTATGAATTTAAAAAAAGTTTTAAAAAAATAGATAGTTAATCCCACATATATTTTCACTTCTTATCAAGTCATATATAACTCACAAGCTTCTCAACATATTGATTTTTGACATATCTTTTTAAAATTTTCATAACATTCATCTTAAATATGCATATACAATCTTATTTTTTTTTTTTACAAAATAAATATGTAAGTGCATTATAATGTAAAAAAATATATATTTAATTGACATAAGATAATAACAATATCTTTTTTCAGTTTTTCCAACCTAATAATTTACTATAAATTAGATTAAAGAGTTTGCAAAAATATATATAACATATATAAGTGTTATAAGTGATCTAATGAATCAATAATATTTAAGAATGATAGGTCCAATATTAATTTCTATTATAGAATTTGATATGATTTTATTGATATCATTTTACAATAAGTTTGAACGCCACAAGTATGTTTTATAATGTGATAATTCTTTTTTTTTTCAAATCATATATTCTATTTTGATCATATCTTTAATTAATATAAGATTAAAGATTTTCTCTAATATTTTTAATGATAGTAAATTAAACCATATTTTAATACAACATGTACATCTTTTGAAAACAAAAATTATTGCAATATATCAATAAGAAAATGTACATTCTCCTTATTTTGTAGTTGCTTCTTACAGTTTTATAATCTAAATATAGGAATATTTTTACAATTTATTTTTAAGTGGTGCACTTAATAAGACAACATCAAGATTCTAGGAATATACTCACTCAATTATCGGTATTTTAATAAATAACCGCGTGTATCATGTGAGTGGTAAATGTTTTTTCACAAGGTAATACTAATCTCTAACCATGATTTGCAGCATGCTCCTCACTTGCATCATACTTCATATATTTTGGAAAACAACTCTTACGAAAGGCTTTTCAAAAACTTGCCTCCCTGATTTTCTATAATTATGTCAATAGTGTAATTATTTAAAAATAAATAAATAAATTTATGTTTAATTCAATCTAAAAGAATTGGTTTGTTAAGTGAAATTTATATTCGATTATGTATATTATGATTTAATTATATATTTAATTCACGTAGAATTTAAATAAAATATAATATCTGATATACTTTTAGTGTTGATAAAATTTGTGATTGTCAATAATGTATTATTGTATTATTTAATGAGTTTAATATCTGGTATAGTTGTTATTCATAGTGAATTCATTAAATATATAAAATATTGATACAGGATTAAATGATAAAAAAAATTATACTTACATATAATGCATAAAATTAAAATTACTAATTTTATAATCTCGCTATGGGAGTGTTAAGTTGAAACGATGTTTAGATCTTTTCTACGTGTAGCATTGTTGTGTGAATTTAAAGAAATAATAATAATAATATAAAAGTATTATAACTATTATTTAATAATGTATTCGACACTAAAAAATAGACTTATATTAGTTATTTTTAATAATATGATAATAACGCAATAAGATGAAACATTGATTAATTACCCCATCTCTCCCTCTCTTGCTGATAAAGAAAAAGCTCTCCCTCTCTATCCCCCTTGATATATATATATCGACAGTAGTTTTTGCTTAAAAAAGGTAGGAAGAAAATGAAAATTGAACAGCATTTAGATTATGACTACAGATAGAAAGAAGAATACGAAGATAAAGTGATTAGTATAAAACTTGCTATAATCGATTAGGACGGATTAGTGGCAACGATTAGCTATATAGAGAAAGTTTAATAAGATATTTATTAATCAATATGCAAAATGTTCTTAGTAGTTGTCTTGAATTGGAAGTTGGTTAACAAATTAGCACAAAGCAATTTGTCTCTTTCTAATTTGTAATGAACTCCAATTCACAAAGTTGGTGTTATTTTTAGCATCAGACTGTTAATTAGGAGTGATTTCAATATTTTATGAGGATCGATGATTCTGTCTTGAAGACAATCTGTTTGAGAGTCGTTTTCATGAACAAAACAAAACAATACATTGATTCTATCCCACCCCCATGGCAAAGTTGGTTTTATATATATAATATATATTAGTTAATTAGCATGGCTTTATAGACTTATAGTTCATCATATTGTGTACTGAATCCACCCATTTGTCTGGAATACATGAATTTATTAGCATATATGAAAAGCAAAAGATGACAAGGAATTAGAGTATTAGTTGGTTTCAAAACTCTTCCAATCAAATTTCTGTGTGGCCTGCAAAATGCATGTTTCTAGTTAAATGGCCATATATGCAACTTGCAGGACGTGACATATTGATCTTTAACCTTATGCAGCACATATATATATATATATACATATATATATATATATATATATATATTGTGATTCTGTGTGAGTATCAATAATACATATGTTGCATGATTCATTCAGCTCTTAAAATATATGAACACAGCATTGAGATGGACGTGTTTTCTGAAATCATAAAAATTGTTGAGTGTTGCTAGCAGCTATACACAGACACAACAACACGTGTTTGATTGGACTTGTGAGTGTTTTTTGTAGTTAGATTCAGCTATTATACCAACTCTGATAATTGATTCTGAAAAGTTGACTTCTTATAATAAACAGATAAATGGATAAAGGAGTTGTTGTTCCACTTTTTATTTTAATGATAACATAAAAAAAATTAAAAATTTACGTCAATAACTCATTATTCTTATTGTTTATCTAAATAGTACAAATCACTATTAAAAATAGGTTGAAGGAACTGATTTCTCAACATGTAATTTAATTCTTTGAACAATTGGTTACTCATTTGTAAGTGTTAATTATTTAATTTTTTTATTAATTTAAGAGAATGTTAGTTTTCAGAAACTTGTATAGTGAAGTTAAAACAATTTCAAAAAATTATTGAAATAATTTTAAAATATGTGATAACACAAGTTATAATATTTTTGAATAATTAAAATATATTTTAAAAAGTCAAAATGTATTTTTTATTTTAAAAATATAATGTTACAAAAACAATTAATAAAATCAAAGTAATATGTATTTTTTAAAATATAAATTCATTTTTATTAACTAATTTTCTGAAAAAAAAAAAAAGGTCGAAGAGAAATCTTTCTCCAAAAAGCTAGCATATTTAGAAATAGATTTTTCAACAAGTTGGTGTTGTTTATGTAAATAAATGGTGCGTGTTAATTGAGATAATTTTTTTATGTCATTGAAAGAAAAGTGTCATTGTCCCACGGCTGATGCCATTTATTAAAAATATTATGGAATACTAAAAAACAGATTTTAGCAATAAATTGTTACTGTATTAACATATGCACGAATATACCTATTGTGCCACAGCATCTCCACTATTTGGGGAGATTCAAATTGAGAAGGAATAGCTATAGATATACGATAACATATTTAACATCATATTTTATATCTTAGTTATTTTCATCTCATGAGGATAGTTCATATTATTATTTTACTAAAACACCACTTAATTTAAACATTAAACTGTTTTAGTTAAATTCTAGATTAACATTGGTTGAAAGTTGACAATTTAAATAGTTGATAAGTTACACAACAACAACAACAAATTCTAAATCTGGATTATTTTTTGTTTTTATCCATCAGTAGATGACATTTATTCTGTAATGTGTTATACATTTTATCATAAGAACCAAAATTCATTGTTTAGTCAAGACGTTGGTTTCCATGTGTAGAATCAAAATTCATATTTTATTTCATTTTTCGGTTAAAATAACAGGTGTTAATTATTTTTTAATTCTGGGCATCTTCTCTAAATCAACTAAAAGAATATTATTGAAGAGGAGAATTTAGTAATTTACAATTATAGTTTAAAAAAAATGCATTCGTGTTTTTACTAAGCATTGTGCCTTGTGGACAAATTTTAAATTGAGATTGTATCGTGGATTAAATTAGAATAGGATCCCAATTTTTGGCATAAAAGAGTGGAAAGGTCCAAGGACGGGTTCAAGGTTTAAAATTAAACTAATCTTTAATAAAGACAGATAACATGAATTTTTTAGCCAAATATATTTATTGAATATTTATTTATAAATTATATTATTAAAATAATTTGAACTTTTTTATTGAAATGTCAATGATGCAAACATCTAAATTGAATAAAAATAATATAATGCGTTACACATAGGAATGAAAGCTATTTGTTGTTGAATACTATATCATAAACCCTTAATATACAAGGATGAATTGTAATAATATAATTTATCACATATCTATAAAACTTCATTACTTTATTTTGAAAATAATATAAAATTAATTAAAAGCAATGAAATAATAATAATAATATTTTTTTATTATCATAAGAAAAATGTTGACAGAGATCCACTGCTCATTCGTAATGGTCTTTTGATATTTATTTATAATTTATTTTTATATTTACAGGACGTCGCGTAACTCTTTCTTAGGAAAAAAAAAGCTCTCTTCAATTCCGTTCCGCACACACGCAGGCCCAACCCAAAAAAAAGTTAAAGTCCAAAAATGAACCAGTTTTCAGAAAAGCCCAAATCCGGCCCATTCAGCATCGCTAATGGGCCGGGGCGACGACGCCACAGAAGACGACGCTGTGGAAGCCCGGAACGGCGACAGCGACTTCGTCGACGACAAGGACCACCGACCAAGCGTCTCTAGCTCCGACGTATAATCCTCTTCAACCACTCGCTTCGGTACCATCTTCCTCTTCTGCAGCCGCCTCAAAAACGGTGAAAAGAAACAACCCGACGATACACTCTCGGCTCGGGTCAGGAGGGGCCTCTCAAACCGCCAACGGTCGGACCGGCCCCTCGGGGTGGACCGGAAGGACCGTGTCCGCGGCTCCGCCGAAGAAATCAGGTAGGAGCCTGCCGGTGGCGGCGGCCTCAGCTTCAGTGACAGCGTATCCAGCTTCTGATTGTGGTGCTTTTGCTGCACAATGGGAAGCCCCGGCTTTACCTCCCATTTGAAAGGAACTGCTCCTGGTTTCTTACAGGAATCATCATCATCATATTCTACACTTGCACCCATTGTGTTAGATTTTATTAATATTATTACTATTCCAAACAAATATCAAAACTAAAAAATGGTTTGTGAATTGCGAGTCTGTTTCTTGTGCCACTATGGTGTATTTATATGGTGATGTGATGAACAGTGACTGTGTTCTGTGCTTGCGAAATCAAAGGCATGGATTAGTGGGGACTCTGGGTTTGGCCCACACGAGGTGGGACTTACGTGTCCATTTTGACATGAGTATCTGACTTTGTTCTTGTCTTGAGTAACTCCATTGGAGAGAAAAGTGAGACACACCATGTGACTGAGCTTTGTGTAATGGACTTTCTGGAGTCACAATTTAAAATTGAAACGTCTTTTGAGAATTTATATCATGGCCCTATCTCTTTTGCTGCATTTCTTCCCAGGATTTGAAAATAACGACCACTCACCTCTCCTATTTCAAATGACGTAAATTTCTCCATTTTTTAGTTATTGTTCTTGTCCTTTTATGAGCTCTAGAGTCCCCACTCAGTACAACAATAGAAAGTTCAAGCAGCCTCGATGAATTATAGTCACTTGGTAATATCATAAGCAAAGAGATTAAATGTAGTAAAAGGGGTCATTCCTCACACAACATGATGAATCAAGAATTATTATATATCTGTTGAAGTGACTATAGCAGTTGGAAAAAAATATCAGATAAAAAATAGTAAGAATTGCATAAAATAAGGTTCAAATTGGTAGATAGAAGAACAGTATTGGGACAAGTTGGGGCATGTGTAATCATTTAGATGAAGGCGCCACTGGCATTTTGAAAGGGGAAAGGAAGTTGTTTTTGGCGCTAGTAAAGTAAGACAAAGTCAGGTGGTAGGCCAACAATGGCCTTAATTGCAGGCTATGAGTAGTAGTATACTAGAAGAGGGGTAATGACTCATAATGACGTTCCCATTCAACACCAACGTTAATAAATCATTTTCTTCAAAAAAATACTAACCGTGTCCTTTTGACTAATTACGGCTTCCAGAACATAATAATATTCAGCGTGCTGACCCTTCAATTAATTAGTAGCTTCATAAATTTTCTATCTTTTTTATTCAGTCAATGTTTTTCATTATTGTTCTTGTTCTTCCTCTTTGGTTTGTCTCCTCTACTTGCCTGATAGCATTTTATGCTCCTAGTTCCGCATGTACAGCATTGATTTTAGTTGCATTGTGTTCTTCTACTTGTTTTCTCCCTATGTATGTCTTTTTGCGTGCTGTGCTGTTCATGATTGGATTCTGCGTTCGTGTTTGAATTGTGACGTGTGTAAAGATACAAGAACCTGTTCATTAAGAGGCCTTGACTTTAGTTTATACACTCCCTGTGCTGCAATGAATTGCTCCATTTTTTTTCTGGTGATTAGTTGAGTTCCGAGTTTCAAATGATATGCTTTATAAATTTTGGGTGCATGCATTGTGATTGTGCTATATGCACTCAGCTTCATCCTATTATCATTCATATATGACTTATGTATCTATCTATGTTTAGTTTCTCTGATATTTAATACTTTCTGGCCATGGCTACGACATTTGATCTTTGCGTTGTGAGAGTAGGATGTGGCAAAAAAATTAAACTGGGATGTATTACTATGCATGCATGGTTTCCTTCGTTATTTGCTAAGCATGCCCTGATGTGTATTACATTTGTCTTATTTATATTAATTGTCCTGAGTTGACTTTGTCAAAGCACTCACTGAATTTTGTTCTGTTTCCAAATTTGAAGTTTTTGTAATTGTATCGTGGTAAACAACTTTGAACTTGTTAGTTATTATTCCTAAAACGTCATGGGCTGAAAAGGGTTGATTTCAAATAACCCATTATGAACCCCAGTTAGAGTGTGTTTACTGCTTAAAAGGTTGTTTCATAGAGGTCTTGACTTTATCTTAGTGACACACGAATTTAAATCCCTTTCCTGTAGAGTTCTTGTTGTAGCCATATGGATCGTTTCCTTAAGGAATCAAGCTTGGTATACTTTAACTGACTGTGTTTCACCCAGTGGAGTTCCGTGCAAGAGCCTGGTGTGAAAATGGAAAGGTACAATACTAATATACCAAATAATGGATCTATGCTTGCATCGAATTTCTTATTCTGATCTTATACCATCTTGTGCTGATTTTGTGTATGATAGCATCGAGCAATACTCGTGCAGCTGGAGATGTAGATGAGTGTTCAGTTTGTACTAGATGACTGTAAAATACAGGCACTTTTTAATTTATGAAACTAAATTGTCGCTAGGCTATCATTTACTTATTTTCGCATCTTATATCAGAGCTAAGGCAGCACATATTAGATAGATCTGATTGAGTTTTTAGAGTTTTAGCACTGTTTAACTTGCGTCAACTTAGACTATAATGAATGAAAAGTGCTTTGGAAAGAAAAAAGGTTCATTGAAAATGGTCACCGCATATTTTTAACTATAGTCAAACTAAATGCAACAGGCAAACAAATAGCTCAAACAAGTAAGTATAAATGGTGCATCAGAATTTTAATTAATTTCATTGTCTTCCATAGCAAAAGGACATCTAGCTAAGGGACATGATTACATGAAAAGAGAAAAGGGAAAAAAAAAGTGAGATAAATGTTAAAAGAGCAGCAGTTATTTAATTGTAGTAAAAATATTATTGATTAAGAGTTACAAGTATTAAAAATTAGCATAAAGAAAACATATTGTTGAAGAATTAGTAGAATAATATTGTTGTTGAGTACTTATGGACAAAACATTGGTTTGTTATCCATCCTTATCAATATTAGACAATTTGATTGTCAAAAAAAGAAAAGTCTAAGTCAGGATAGAATTTATGGTGATGGTGATGTCAATGCCCGAATGATGATAGGACTAACTAGCATTAGAAATTGCACAAACTAATTCGGAAGTTGTGCATTAATTGGATGAACACTCGATTGTTGAAATGTTACCGGCATTGAGGAGAGAATTTTTTTACCATAAAATGATAGTACCTGTTGGATTTTTTTTACATTAACTACCTCAGTTTGCGCTACAAATTTTGGTCTGTGTTTTCTTTTAATTAGGTTGCTAAATCCGATGTTGATTGATGGTATTCAATATATCAAGCTTAGCGTTTGAAAGCAAAACGAACTAAATACATAAATTTCATGCATGAAAATATAATAAGTAAATATGTGGATGCATATTTTGGAACGAGACGAGGAGGCGTTCAGAGAATTATAAATCAGTATGGCACACCCAGCTAAATGCCGATGTGATTAACTAGATTAATAGTGACGCATGCATACTACTCTTTTACACCAAATTTATACTGACAATCAAATGAGTAACATGTCAAACTGACTGAGTTGCCTCTGATCTTGAATTCAACAATTGCATTGAATTCGTTCTGGGATGAAGCGGAATTGAGGAGTGCTTTAATTGTTTTAAATATTTAAGTGCAAAAACAGAAAATTGATCCGTTATGTTTTCGCTTTATCTGCAACCGCGTCAATTTCGTACTCAAGAATGTCCTACGCTAGTGTCTAATTATCCACTCTGGATCTTCACAATCCAATTCCACATAAAGCAAGTTAACAACTGACACTACCAAATCTCATTTTCTGATACAGAAGTAAAGGTGTTTCTTTTTCTTTACAGCAGAATAATTGATCCTTCTGATATGCTGACTATCTAATACCTAACACTCGTAAGCAAGTCTTTCTGGCATGTTGCTAAAAGCCTGCATTGTATTGCTGACCACATCAAGAAGTTGCAAGTATTCATCAGCACCATCAACTAGACACTGCAATTCCATAAGCAACAAGTGAGAATTGAACCCAAAATAGGCAAATTGTGAAATTCAGAAGTTCTTAAAAGTTAAAAATACCAAAAAGAAAATGTGGTAAAATCATGTCCAGGAAAAGTAAATGGGAAGGGGGGAGTATTGTGTATAATTAATTCCAAAAGAGTCTTAAGTAACCTTATCAGCTTCACCCAGCTTCTTGGATATTCTTGCTTTCTGTTCATCTGATATATCATTTTCTTCAACAATGGCTTCAAATAACTGGAAAAATAAAAGAAGCAAGACTCAAATAAGTAAAATAGTAGAAATCTTAATGAAACTGGCCAATGAAACAGAAACAAGCAAATAAAGACCTGAGTAAGCATTTGAGAAGCTGGATATCCCTCTGCAATGAAATTGTTGACTGACTTGTTTGCGTAATCAAAATTACCACTTCTGCAAGCTTCAAGAACTGCCTCCACAACTTTTTCTGGAACAACCTGATATATTGATTGAGATTTTAGAAAGTCCAGACAAACAGGAAGGGAGAAAAAGAGGCCATCTAGTACATAGTTACCAGAAATGATGCAAAAAACAACAAATTGAATTGAAAACTAGTTAATGATGCAAAAAAGTGTCACACAGCTTGAAGAGAAGACCCCGATTAGGAGGCCACTTCAAGGAATATATGCAATTTTGACCTCCATTGCTTCACAAAATAGCATATAGACTGCAAAATGTGAACTTATATACCAAGAAACGACAGTTATAAACCCCTTATCTATATAAGCAAGAGTGAAGATGACATGATTAAAGTAAAGCCAAAATTGTAATTCCAAATCCTTGTCCTTCAGCTAATCATTATGTCAATCAATCCTCAGCCCAATGTGAAACATCATACATACAAACAACGTACAAAATAATGTCATAAACAACTTTAATGTATTACATTGTTTTCTTTGAAAATAGAAACAGAAGTCGCAGGAAGGTAGTGACACAACCTACCCCAGACACAGAAATCAGATTCTCTGAAGAAATTGAAGATCCAAATAAGCGAGCTGCAGACTGCAATGTTAAATACCAAGTTAGTTCAAAAAATAAGTAGGATACACACAATTCCTGTATTTTCAGTAGGACTGCCTTGGTTGAATTTAAAAAGTCAATTTACATTTCCTGGTGATAGCATTATGTGTATTACATTATAGCAAACAAGATAATTCCATTTTTTAGTTTACGCCGATAAATTAGTTATGCATGAAGTGAAAGCAACATCTACATGGAAACCAACAGGAAGGAGAGTCTCAAAAATATTTTTTAAAGGATAGGACAGGTTGCAAATAAATACCCAAACCACAACACATCTATGCTGTACCAAGTTTCAATAGAAAATCTTAACTAGAGGCTCTCCTCTCTTATCAGCCTGGTGTTTATATACTCTCCACTGCATCTTTCCATTGAATTTTATTCTTATGCCATTACTAGAAAAGCATGAAGATGAAAGCATACATTCCTACAATCCAACAAATATCATTTATAGCGCAGGCTATCCTCTCTTATCAGCAGGGAACTTTTGACCCCGACACCACATCAACTTTCCATTGATGTTAATTGTTGATTCAGCACTAGATATAAAAAAATGGAAAACATGTCCTAAAATCAGACAGCATGCAACTGTAAAAGAATCTTTTTAAGGAAAATAACCAAAAATAACAGCTTTTCTGTAACAATTATTTCCTAAGAAACAGCACAGAATTAACACACATGGAATGTTACTCATTAGTCTGGTGGAGTCATGCAGATATGTCTGAAGCATCACATTCAAAGATTACACACATTATTTAATGTAAGGAGGTTCAGTTAAATTACACATGAAAAATATAAGAAAATAGAAATCATATAACTTAAATGTTTGAAAATTGAGTGTGTTGATCAGGAAATGCCGCTCACCTGCAAGTATGTGATTGCCCGGCGAAGATCTCCATGAGAAATAGAACTAAGGGTTGAAAGAGCCTACGCAATCAAAGGCATGTAAAAAAATCCATTATGATGTAACAAAACCTCTATAGATAAAGGACTGAAAACATTAAGAATGAGACTACATTGTGTGAACACTAACATGGTATTTGGTTGGAGAGAAATGGAGGAGAGGGGAGTTGAAGGTAGGGATTTTAATAAAACTTTTTTGTTTGATTCAATTTCTAAGAAGGGGTGGATTGGGAATGGAGGGGAGCCAAATCCCTCATTCAATTTTTGCTCCCCTCCAATATTGGGGAGATTCGGAGGGGAAGATAAGTCATTTAAAACATTTTAAATGTACTGACAAAAATAATCCTATTTACACTTTGGAACCCAAAGTAACAAGGATATGAAAGTAAATTAATTTTTAAAATGTCTCCCCTCCCCTTGTGAACCAAACAAGAAACAAGTTGCTTATCCTCTCTATTGATATCCCTCCCCTCCCTTTCCTCTTAACCAAACAGGGTATCTAATCAAAATGCCTCCTCTACCTTCCCTTCCCCTCCATTGAACTAAACAGTCCATAAGGTTCTCACCTCAGCATCAAGAAAGAGTTCCTCTGCTTTGCATATGTACAATATCCGGCTGCTCATGATTTCTTCTGACAATGGCTTGAACCTGAATTTTGCACATCTTGAAGCAAGTGGTTCTATAATCCTATGAAAAAAATGACAACCATATAATGAATGAAGTCAGTGTGTTCTATCCTTGGAAACCATTAACAAGAACAAAAGCAAAAGGACTATATATATATATATATATATATATATATATATGTATTACACTAAGAGATGGCGTTTGATACCAAAGCAATTTTTCATACACGGGAATCATGATTCCTAATAAATATGAATCCTGAGAATGATGATTCACATGAACGATAAGTTCTATTTGGTTGGTCAAATATATTACCAGAAATATTTATACAAGTTTTCCATAAGTCAAAGAATAATGTCATTTTTACAAAATTCTTACCACATTAAATGACTTAATAGCAATAACATTGTTACTCTATTTAATATTTATATAATTATAATTTCTTTCTTGATATTTATAATTGGCAAAAAAAATGTGTATCCTTTTGACATTGAATACTTGATAATATCATGTTTCCTTTAATTTGAGTGTTGTATGAGTATACTCGTTCCTCGAGGGAGATGGGGATGGGACAAAATTTATACCCGTTGGGTATGATGATAGGGATGGGATAGTCAAACCCACACCCACTTGGTACGGTTGCCATCCCTTTGGATGTAAAAAGTTTTCCTTTTACAAAACACCCCACAAGGTTTAGTTGCTATTTGGTCCCTACGATTGCAACAACTTTCCATTTGAGTTGGTATAGTTTAAAACATTCTCTTTTGGTTCCTATAATTGCCATTTTTTTTACCCTTTGGGTCGTATCTAAAGTCATACAACAACATCTGAGATTATTTTAATTAAATGAACCACATCTCATTCATTTCCAACACTTGGCAAGGAGGACCAAAAGGGTAAATAGTTGCAAATATAGGGACCAAAATTGGATGTTTTAAGCTATAAGGGTTAAAACGGAATAACATTGCAACAATAGGGACCAAAAGGATAATCAAACCTTAAATTAGTATTACATGCCAAAATTGATGGAAATCATGGTCATAGAATCTTATGGACATATCTATTAATAGTTTTGCATTTGAATTAACTATTTAGGTGCTTCAAACCTTATAGGCTTAGACTTGTTTGATTCCTTAATGTTTGTTGTTATTAATGTGTTCACTTCTCAAACTCATTTTTTTGTCATTAATTATGAATTTATTCAATTTCAGGAGTTTTTATCTTACTTTTCAGCATATACATGTGCGGTATAAAACTTATGTTGTCCGTATCATAAAGCTTCAAAATAGCAATTGTCCTACTACTTGCTATCGCATTTTTGGAGCCAGCCACTCCATGGCACTATTTGGATTAATTACTTTTATCATGGTGACTATAATACTCATTAGTTCCTTAAAGATTCGAGAACACCAAAATAAACAGTACATATTAGCATGGAAGACAAGATACCTGCTCACATAGTTGCATATAAAAAAGAACCTTGTAACTTTAGAGTAAGTTTCCATTGTACGCCTCAGGGCATTCTGTACAGCAATTGAAGGTGGTGTGAAACTAGAACACTTTGAGACAAGCAACGTTAGAAATGAAAAACATAACAAACATGCCTGAGCATCTTCTGTCATTGAATCAGCCTCATCTAGAACAATAATCTTAAATGGTGGGCAAGGATAACCACTACAATATCAAAACACCATAACAGAGAGGAAGTTATTCAAATCTTACAAGCAGAGAAAAGAGGGGGAAAGAATCTTAAGAGAATTAGATTTCCCATACTTCTTATGCTTCTTAGTACCAACAGCCACAGCAGCAAAATCTTTTATCTTTGTACGAACAACATTAATCCCTCTATCATCACTTGCATTCAGCTCCAGCACCCTAGACTTATAGAGCTCAGGCCTGTAATATATAGTTGTTAAAAATTAAATTACATGTGTCATTGTGCCCATCAGCATTACAGGTTAGCTTAAGAAAGAAAAGGCATCATTTTTTACTACCTATGAACCCCAACTCAATAAACAAACAAAATTGACATTTTGATAAATTCAACCCTCAAAATGATCCTCTACTGCATAACAGTAGGTCTTTCATTTCTAACAGTTCAAAAAATATTCCTGGCAAATTTATTACCGTAAGTTGCTATAAAGTGATGCACAATTTGCATAGTCTGTGGATCTCTATGACTCAACATGTCAAGAATTAAAAGGTAGTTATATTCCTTAAATCATATTTGATTTCCTTTTTACTCAGTAAATGATTTCATGGCGTAACTGAACTAGCAATGGTTTATAGAAATACTTTTAACAGCGACAAAGCATATATTAAGGTAAAGTTTTAAGAGATAGTTCATATCACTTTGGTTTCCATTACATAAGTAGTCAATCTTGGATTCTTGACTAGTTATTATTTAGAAACTCTGTTTACTTTGATATACAGAGCGACCAAAGCTGGTAGCTGTTAGAGCTGCTTAAGGTCATAAGAAATTAGCACAACAGTTATAAATAAGCAAGCTCTCTTCTAATTGTGAAAATAAAACTAAAGAGGGATACCCAAAAAGCTGGTGGGCAATTGCAAGGGCAGTAGTTGTTTTTCCAGTGCCGGGAGGACCATAGAAGAGCATGTGGGGGCACTGCAATACAAGATTCACTTGATTCAGTAAGGAAGATGAGGAGGAGGAAAGAGAGAAGCAGGTATTTAGAAAGGGTACTTACACTTCCAGTTTCAAGGGTATTTGTTAGCACTCGAACAACTTCCTCTTGGTAGGCAACATCTTTCACTTGCCTTGGTCGGCTGGGTTACAGCATGCAAAATTAGATTTGTACAAAATAAGATATAGAAATAATTGAAAGAAAACGTATGTTACTATTTCTCGACCCATTGCTGAGAGCTCTGCATGATTGGCACCAACTATTTTCCCGCACTATTAAAAAGAAAAAATATAAAAGTTTAAAAACAGCATATATCAAGGCAATAACATACCAAGACAGTATAATATCAGGCAATGAAACATACAAATAGCTACTAGGAGGTTGCATATTATAGTATAGGAAAGCGAGGTATGTTAATGCTAGATTGATTACAGTTACTATCTTCATCTGGTGCATTAGAACTTAAAACCAGACCCAGTTGTGAGAAACCTGATGCTAAGCCTACCAATAGGAAACTTAAGTTGTTTGTAACATAAAGAAAGCAATAGAATATGGATACATAAGACAGTGCATCATAGAATGCGACCTCTATCACTTCTTAAAATAACTTATAATATTTTGAGTGTATCTGATGTACTAAGAGCGAAATCATACATGCAACAAGTATAAACAGATGGAGTCTAAGTTTAAACTATTTAAAGAGAAAATGGTGCAAAGAGAAGTATGAAAGATGGACTGAAGGAAAATAGCCACAACAAAATTTCATGACCTTGCATTGCATATACTGAAATAGATGTCCAAACAAACAAATACATCATGAAACATAGGAACTGAACAGAAACTTATCAGTGACAGTGAACACTCCACACCAACCACAAACAAAATCTATGGGGTCAAAAAAACAAAAAAGGAGGACCCTTGATTCAAGTATTCTTGCTACAGTCAACCCAAGGAAGCAAAACAAATCAGTCCAAAACACTTCAGATTGAAAACAACCCCAGCACAAAACACCGGAAACTTATATGTTGTTGTTCAAAACCCTTCATTTTTCATACAGCCCAAGTATGAAAATTCTGATGCCCAAGTCGAGCGCAAACAAATATTTCTTACAAAAGACATTTGTGTTATTTATTAAGCCGATCTTCATGTTTCTTTTTCCTTTGGGCTTGTAGCTAGCTAACTTCAACTCGAATTCCATATGGGTGAGAGAAAACTTAACAATTAGCATCAATTAGCATAAATATATCATGTACTAACAACTATATAAACATGATGCAACTATATAAGCTTGCAAAAGGCAAGCGTTAGCATATTTCATACAAAATCATTGAGTCTTTTGGTAACTGGTATGTGCTACTAAACATGTGCGGAATATCTGGTTTAAACTCTATACGCGCCAATGCACCAAACAGTTATGAAGGCAAGTACTGAGACAATGAAGGAAAAGCAAAAAATATACACTGATAACAACATTCGAAAAGGAAAATTATGAGAATTACATGACTGAAATGGAACACTTCAGAGGAACGACGAGAACGTCGAGCGAGCACGCAACGAGTCAAAAAGAATGAAGAAAGTATCACAATCACTAGTCTGGAATAGAAGGGTGAAATAAATTGGGATTAGGATCGTAAAAGGGTAAAAGGGTTTAGGGGGTGAGGGTTTTCTGTTCTTATTTTGGAATTAGGGTCCCCAATTGTTTGGGTAAGGAGGGAACATGTTGGGAGAGTATTTTTCCCGCCGGAAAATTCCATCTAATTTTACTAAAATGCCATCTCGTAGAAAAAAATGGATTAAGACGTTTTTAAATTATTAATTCATAAGTTTATTTTATTTTTATTTCTTAAAATTTAAAACAAACTATGTTTGAAATTTTTAATTTTTTAAAAATACATTTAAATTTCTTGATTTCAAAAATATATGGTTTTAATCCTTGACATTAAATTTTGAGACCACTATCAAAATAATTTATTTTAGTCCCTTATGTAATAATTAGAAATTGAAATCATATCTTTTATATTAGAAGAATTAAAATATTTTTTTAAAAAATAGAAACGAGAATCACATTTATCTTAAATTTTAGGAATTACATGTGATGAATTACTAAGACTTAAAAAAAAGTGATATCTCATTGAACTTAAAGAATAATGAGAGAAAATATTAAAAAAATAAAATAAAAGAAGAATAAAACCATAATCTACTAGTCGAGATCATAAACTTGTTGTAAAAATTATGTAAAACTATATACCTTTCTTTAGATAATTAAAAGTAGATACTTGAATAACCTAGTTTATGTACTATTAGTTAAACTTTTTAAAATATTTGTGGTCCATTATAAAGGCTCAATAGTGTTAACAGAAATAAATAGTCCCATGTGTTAAAACGTTTCCAATCCTTAAAAGGCTTTTTCAGTCAAAAGTTGGGAGAAGTTTCCACATAAGAATAAGAATGTGTGTTGCAAGAATGGAATCGAAGCATGGTGGAAAGAACGGAGGAAGAAGAATATGAGAAAGAAGCAAGGTAAGTGTTTAAATTCGAAAATTATTACTCAATCAACTTCTGATTTACAAAAGAAAAGGTCTATTTATAGGTTTTGTTAACCAGTTGTAAGTTAAACCTACAACTGGTTTAACTAGTAACTACTAACTTAATATCCTCTCCTTAAATTGGATGATGGATATTCATCGTTTAAAGTTTGTTTACAATAATTTTGAAACTATGTCTGGTTAGGATTTTTGTAAAAACATCCACTAGTTAATATAATAATCATATGGGTTAAATTATTTTACCCACAACATAGTAGTCTATTTTGATATGCTTTGTGCATTCATAGAAGCTAGGGTTATGAGTTATGTGACGAGCAAACTGATTGTCACAGTATAAAACAGTAGGAATAGTGGTCTAGATGTGAAGATCTTTAAAGATGTAGTTAATCTATTGTAACTCACAAGTTGTGGTGGCTAAGACTATGTACTCTACTTCTAAAGAGAATCTAAAGACTGTAGTTTGTTTATTTGATTTCCAAAAATAAAAAAAAGTTCCTAAAAAAATACAATAGTCAGTGGTAGATCATCTTATTTTTTAACAAGATGCCCAATCTAAATCACAAAGGCTTTGATCTGCACTCCAGTGTCAGCGGTAAAGAATAACCCTTTAGCATAGTTAGCTTTGATGTATCAAAGAATGTGTTGAGCTGCTTGTTGATGATGAATTGTAGGTTCTTATAAGAATTGGTTAAGCATATGAACAACGAAACTTATATATGGTATAGTGTTGGTGAGACATAAGAGTTTTCCAATGACTATTCTGTAAGAGTCAGGAGGATTTTGTAGTTTATCTGCACCTTCAAACAAAAATTATTATTAGACATAAGAAGTGTAGCACAAGGGTTACTCGCAAACATTTTTGTTTAAGTCAAGATATTAAGAAAATATTTTCTTTGACATAAATGAATTTCTTTCCTTGATCTAGCAACCTCTAATCCCAAAAAGTATTTAAGTTCTCCAAAGTCTTGAACCTTGAAAGAATTTTTCAATAAACCTAATCTTTTTTATTTTTAATAAACAGTCATGTAAGAATAATATCATTTACATACACAAGAATAAGTATGAAAGCATTTGTAGTCTTTCTAATAAGTGAATAATCAAGATTTGATTGAGTGAAACCAATAAATGTAAGAAATGAGTAAAGTTTGGCAAATCATTGCATACTCGTTTAATTCAACCCATACAATGATTTTGTGAGACTACACACTTGATTTGGTTTATCTACATTAAATCCTGAAGGAGGTATCATATATACTTCTTCATTTAAATCTCCATGTAAAAAGACATTATCGACATTCAGTTGATGTAGAAGCTAAAAGATTTCTAGCAATGGTTAGTTTGACAACTAGAGAGAATGTATCTAAGTAATCAATGTCTTCTAATTAGGTATAGCCTTTTGCAACCAGTCAAGCCTTATGTCTTTCAATAGTTCCATCAACTTTATGTTATCCATTTACACCCAATGGGCGTTTTTCCAATTGGTAAATCTAAAACATACCATTTCTTGTTTTGTTGGAGAGCTTTAATGTCCTTTTTCATAACATCCATCCAGTTAGGATCTTGGCAAGCTTCTTCAAATTTTTGTGGTTCAGTAATTGAGAATATGGCTAGAGTATAACTCAAATATTGCTCAAAAAGAAAATTATAAGACAAAACAGATGTTATAGGATAGGTATGTATTATTTAGAATTATAATTATTTATCTGGTGATGATAATCTTTTATGGATGTTGGAATTCTCTTTGTTTCGGTGGATCTTTTGAGGACTTGATTTCATTTTCCTATTGTTAGTATCCAAAACAACATACCTTTTAATTCCAATTTTGTATCCAAGAAAAACACATTTTCTAGGTCTAGGTTCAAATTTAATTCTATTATTATTTGGAGTAGAAGGAAAAGATAAAGAACCAAAAGTTTTCAAATTAAGATAGGTGGAAGGTGACCTATGCATTAACTCAAGGGGATTTATAGTTGATAACATAATCTGTTCATAAAATAAACAACATGAGCAGCAACATAAGACCAATAGACTTTAGACAAATCAGATTGAAAAAGAAGGTTGCAGGTTATGTTAAAAATATGTTGATGTTTAACAACAGAATTTTGTTGAGGAGTTTCAACACATGTCTTTCTGTGTAAGATACAAAATTTGTCATAAACAGTACTAAAAATCAATTCATTTCCTTTATTAGACAGTTTTAACATTTTGACCAAATTGATTTCTGACATATATAACAAAATTGTGTAACAAAGTTTCAGTTTCAGATTTAGTTTTCATAAGATATATTCAAGTATGTATAGTACAGTCATCAACAACGCTTAAAAAATATATTTGTCCATGAATAAAGTCAATATTTACAAGATCCCATATATCAGTATGAATCAAAGAAAAACATTCAAAGAAATAATATTACTTTGAGAAAAAGGGAATTCATGTTATTTAGAGAAACGACACATCACAAATGATTTTTAAGCTATATCACACAGAAGGAAAAATGTTATAAATGTGTTGAAGTATTTTGTTTCTTTGCAATTAAGTATAGTATTTACAAAATAATATTACCTTTAAAGTCTGAAAATTTATAAATATAATATAAACCATGAATGAAATCACCTTGTCCAAACATCCTAGATGAATTGTTGTCTTAGATATGACAATTCTTAGAATAAAAAAGTTAATTTATAGTTTAAATCCTCAATTGGATGAATTGTTGTCTTGGATATGGGAATTCTTAGAATAAAAAAATTAGTTTATAGTTTAAATCCTCAATTGATATGTGAACATAAATAATATTAAATGAAATTTTTAGAATATATAAAATATTAAAATGATAAAATCTTTTGAAAATTGAACCAGCCTGATAAGTTTTAATAAATGAATCATTCAGAAATTTAATCTTGTCAAAAGTAATAAAATGATTTTTGCTAAGTGACATGGTCAATGATATCACTATCAAATATCCATTAATTATTATCTTTTGATGATTGTGTTTTTAATGCAAAGTACTCACCATTATATGTATAAGTTTATGAATTTTGATTTACATTATCCTAACTAATCTCCACCTTGAAAAACATTTTTTTTTTCGAAAACAAGTTAAACTTTGATAAACAGTTTTTATAAACATTATCTTACTATAAAAATGAACATATGTCTATATTTGAAAATTAAATCTAATAAGTCTCTTGCAATTCTAACAAAAAAAATAATAATACTACAGTTATATTAAATAGTATAAAGTAGTTGATCTAGCTTTATCTAATCTATAACGTGAGTAAATTTAAGAAAGTGTTCCAATTCTAGAGCTTTGAATTTATGCAATAAATTTGATAAAAAAAAAAAAAAAAAAAATTTAAAAAAAAAAAA
>Ga0209489_104977_pt1 | contig 23758 bp, 18 predicted proteins | sample SiratrowhiteBW_FD_187527 | JGI IMG/M metagenome (GOLD analysis project Ga0209489, IMG submission 187527) | Root nodule microbial communities of legume samples collected from California, USA - Siratro white BW (SPAdes) (version 2) | ecosystem: Host-associated > Plants > Roots > Nodule | place...
TGAATTGAAATACTCAAGTATTATTAAAATTTTGGTTAGCTTACCCTTTGTTTTGTTGTACTTGTGTTTTGATATCTGTTTGCAATGATCGTGTTTTTGGCACGGGAGCAGATGGTGTTGCAGATGGGTCTGTGGAGGATTATTTGGAATAACTGGTGCTTTTAGGCATAAGCTAAATTTGAAAAATAATTTGGAGATAATTTGTAATTATGTTTTAGTAGAACTCTGAAGGTAGAATTTTTAAATACTTTAGTTTAAAGGATTATTGTATGTTGATGAATTTTAATGATGATTAGTAGAATGTTTAGTTTTATGTATGTTATTTTTGGGTGTTACATTATGCATTCTTCTAGAATTTCATACGTGCTCTCCATTCAGATATGTATTCTTAAAAAAGGAATTTTTTTTCATGCATACATCCAAAAAAAAATTAAAAAAAAAAGTTTCGTGCATTCATATGTCTTACAAACAAAAAATAAATAAAAATTTTCATACATTCATATTAAAAAATAAATAAATAAATTCATGCATTCACAAATGTATTTTTTGTTCCTCTAAAAAAAGTTCTTGCAAGCATAAATACATTTCTCAAAAGATAAAATTTCATGCATCATATATGCATTCCCAAAATTTCATGCACTCATAAATGCATTTAAAAAAATGTCCCAAATTTCATAAATACGTTTTGGCAAAAAAATAATTAAATTCAAAAAAAAAAGAAAACAAAAAAAAGGAAAATTTGGTGAGTTATTTGTTCATGAATCATTGAATTCACAATATTGCGAATAATAATAAAATGTGGATAATTCAAGCAAAATGTTTGATAAAGGTAAAAATTGGCTTTTCCAAGGAAACATTTGCATACATAGTGTTTGTTACCTGTTGGCTTTCCCAAAATTACCAGACTTTCCCAAAATTTCCAAGATTTCCAAAATTCCTAAATGAAAGAATTGTCCAAATAATTACCATTAGCTAAGAATATGTTTACATTGGAGGCAGAATGTCAGTTTTCTGTTAGTTGGCCAATCTCCTATCTCTATTCTTCAGGGGCATTAGAAAAAATCAGAAAAAATAAGTCTGTTAGATTGAAAATCCAAAAGGGCGATATATAAGGAAAAGATAGGACAATAAAAAAGAAAAAAAAAAGAGAAAAATGACATGTGTGAGAAGTCATTAACTTTTCTCCATTGTTAAACTCTTTGAAAATCAAGCAATCATGATTCAAAATGATATATGGTCATGTTTCTTCATCTAAACACTTTTACACATCCTTTGCACCTTTTTGAGCCAAAAATAAATTTTTATTTCAAAAATACCCTAAGTAAGGATCATTGATATGTTGAAGGTTCCAAGGAAGAAATTCATCAAAGAAAGAGCATGTTAAAAACTCTTCATCCATCAAAGAAGTATTCTAATAGAAAAGGTTCATAAAAAAGGAAAAGAAAAATCCTAATCCATCCAAGAAGATGTACTATCAGAAAATCCTAATGAAAAAACATTCTTCAAAGAAGAAGTGCATCAAAAGCTTCTCAAGATTGAAAAAGAAGGAAAAAGAAGAAAAAAGTAAGGAAAATGAACATGATGGAGGAAAGCTCATAAAAGAAGACTTTGACTATTTACAATATTGGCTGATGGTCCTTGTTAATTTTTTTTTCAAACCTACAAATTAATTTTGAGCCTTTATATCCTTTTCTTCACAACCTGTAACCTCTGGCCACGTTACAAGCACAAGTCCATATTGATTGAGGAATGATTGCAACGATTTTCATAAAGTTTAGCTTTGTAACAAGAGGACGTGACTGATAATACGTGTTAAAAAATGAAAAAAGAAAAATGAATGAAAAATGAAAAAAGGAAGATGTCTACTAGAATGCCTTTTTCAGAAATATACAGGTCAACTGATAATGAAATATCAAAAGTCCCATATGGGGCAATCCGATACCCTTGCCTTCCCTCACACATATCTCATGATACATATCAACTGGGGCAATCCTATTTCTAGTACCTTTGTCATCCCTCATACAACACTAGGGCAATCCGGTTTCATCCGTACCTTGGTTATCCCATTTTTTTTCACCTTACAAGACAAGCAATCCTTCGCACAAATCTCATCATTCCCCTTATACATACAAACTGGGGCAATTTACATGAATTGTCTTACTTTTAAGACCAGCCTTTTACACTATCCTTATTTTCTTTCGAACCAAGTATTCATACCTCCAAGCTTAAAGCCCACATAGTCATCCCAACACACCAAAACTGGGGCAATCATGTTTGAAGATTTGTACCCCCAGTATCTTTCAAATACCTCAAACTCCCTAGACACTTGCCCTTTTACCCATGGGTTCAAGCAAGCTTACATCTAAACAATGTTTCTAAAAGAAAAGTTGATGGCTACACCATGTTGACATTAACTTCAAATGTCCTTGGTTTTCTCAAAAATGGATTTGTATCTGGTGAATTCAATGATTACCAAGAAATTCTGATTTTACACATTGAAATTCTGAAAAAAAAAAAAAAAAGGAAAAACACTTTTGCACATATTTTCACTTTGCAGCTTTTACATATTTTTGAAATACTTGTACATATAAATTTTTGAAAAAAATTTAAAAATATTTCTTTGTATACATCTTTTTGAAACATTGTATTTGAAAAATTTACTGAAAAAAATCATCATTTATAAAATCATTGAAAAGTTTGTATATACATTAGCATTGAAAATGAAAGAAAATCAAAAATAGAATTTCATGCATTAAAATATGCATTATCATTCTAGAAAGTTCACAAAGTTTCATGCATTCATATATGCATTTTTCAAACAGAAAAAAAAAATCAAAAATTCATATTCAATCAAAATTTTTATGCATGTATTCTTCAAAAAGAAAAAAAAAATCAAATTTCATGCATTTTCATTCAAATTAAAATTCATATTCAATCAAAAATTTCATGCATGCATCATTCAAAAAAGAATAAAAAAATCAAATTTCATGCATTCATATATGCATTCTTCAAAAATAACAAAACAAAAAAAAAATCAAGTTTTATGCATTCATAAATGCATTCTTCAAAAAAATAAATCGAAAAGACAAAAAGAATTCATGCATTCAAACAGACATTTTCATTCAGAAAATTCACAAAGTTTCATGCATTCATAGATGCACTCTTCAGAAAGAACAAAAAATCAAATTTCATGCATTCAAACATGCATTTTCATTCAAATCAAAAATTTATATTCAATCAAAGTTTCATGCATTCATAAATGCATTCTTCAGATAGTACAAAAAATCAAATTTTATGTATTCAAACTTGCATTTTTATTCAAATCAAAAATTCATATTCAATCAAAGAATTTCATGCATTAAAACATATATCTTCGAAAGAATAAAAAGTAATCATCATATAAAGAATCAAATGTCATGCATTCATGTATATCAACATTGTCACAACCAGGATCACGACGGGGCGGTTGTCCAAAAATAATTTCCTTTTTTGAAAAATAACGGAGTCGCCACCATAATTTATTAAAGGAAAAACTATGGAAAACCAAAAAAAAGTCAGATAAGGCAAGTTTGCAAAACCGGATTTAGAGTCCAGGAGTCGGTTACGTGTGGGGAAGGTACTAGCACCCCACAACGCCTGCCCTAAGGCGGTACCTTTAATTAAACAAGTAAAATAAAAGAGTGATTTTTAGAAATATTTATTTTTCCCAAAAAACAGAAATAGAATGCAAATAACAACAAACAAAAATATATTTTTTTTAATATGGGGCCCGACAAGGATTTGACCTCGCTCCTACGTATCTCTATACAAGATAGAAAATCAGGGTATACGTAGTTCTGTTCTTGGGTATTTGTGAGGGACGTTTTTGTTGAGATGTGGTTCTTGTAGGGTTCGCTGAAAGGTTTCGAAGCTTGCATTTTTTCCGTGAGTGATATTTGGTTTGTGTGTTTAGGAAGTGGGGTTAACATGGCATAGAAGGTGGTTTGGTTGATGATTATTAGAATGGAATGAAAAGGTGATGGAGGTTCATGGTGGGATGTACAGTGGAGATGCAGGGCAAAAACACAATGCAGAAACATTGTGAAACTATGCGTTCATCGAGATGCATGTTGATGAAATAGGAATAATTGTGAGTACTTTTTATTTTATGCCATAAATGAATGTACAAGCAAAAGGGAAAAAAACATACCTGATGCCTAATCTTTTCTTTCTGAGCGTGCTTTCTTCTTTTCTCTCTTCTCAATATTCTCTCTCTCGTTCTCTTTTTTTCTCCATCACCAAAATGATCCCCCCTTTTCTTTTTCTTTCTCTAACTAATATATCTCTTTTTCTTTTTTTTCATTATTTTAATTGATATTTTTTTTAAAACGTCAGTGGTTCAGTTCAAAGAAGTTACCACTCTTTGACTTATTCATATTTATTATTTTTAATTTTTTAAAATTAATATTAAAATGAATCTACCCAGGAATGAGACTTAAAACATTTTCCAACGGTAAAAATCTGTGAGCTCAGCTTCCTAGTCTGTTAGTCTGATCATTGATCAGAGGTCCTTTGATGCAGATTTAAGTTCTTGAGGACCTTAGGCTATTGGGATTGTTAATATTTGTGTTTGAATTGAAATACTCAAGTATTGTTAAAATTTTGGTTTGCTTACCCTTTTTTTGTTGTACTTGTGTTTTTGATATCTGTCTGCAATGATCGTGCTTTTGACACAGGAGCAGGTGACGTTGCATATGGATCTGTGGAGGATCATTTGGAATGAGTGGTGCTTTTAGGCATAAGCTAAATTTGAAAAACAATTGGGAGATATTTTGTAATTATGTTTTAGTAGAATTCTGAAGGTAGAATTTTTAAATACTTTAGTTTAAAGGATTATTGTATGTTGATGAATCTTAATGATGATTAGTAGAATGCTTAGCTTTAGGCATGTTATTTTTGGGCTGTTACATTTATGGTATCAGAGCAGTTCATCCTTAGGATGCCCTAAGGATAGTGGGCATATTGTGTTTCTTCTGCGTGTGAATTTCATTGAGCTTTTGTTTAGAGGAATAGGTAATATATTTCTAATTGGATATGTAACCATTTTATGTGAAGTTTGAGTGTGTTTGAGTTAAGTTGATTGTGATGTATGTGAATGAAATAATTAAGACAGAAAGGAATCTTAATGAAGTGATGAGGGTGCACACTCATAACTTAATCAAGAGAGGTTTCCATCTTAATGTTTCGTTTTAAAATATATTTGAAGGATATGTTATGCTTGATTAATTAGATTTTTTTTATGAAATTTAATGTTAGTATTAAGTAAGAATGTGTGTGAAGTATTTTATTTTAGTGTTTGGTAACATGTTCTTTTGTGTCACAATTTTGTATGGATATTGGGTTTACCAGTTAGAAAACTTTGTTTTACTTTTGGATTCTACATCAATGTAAGTAAGAGCATAACTAACATCTGAGATTAGCATTAAAAATTTGGAGTGAGAAGCATGGGATGCCAAACCCTCTAAGTGGGAGTGTTTGGACTGATGGAGGTGAACTTCTGAAGGCATTTGATATCATCTAGGAGAAACCTCAGTAAATCTAGCCAAAAGAAGAAGCAGTGTTTTAGTAGGAATACCTTAGGATAGTTACAAAGATAAGAAGTTTAGTAGGTTTAGTTGGCTACTATTGGAGATTCATGGAAGATTTCTCAAAGATGGTAACACGTTTGATGCAGGTGACTCAAACAATCAAACTTCTACATGAATCGATAGGTGTGAGTAGATTTTTAGAGAGATGGCGAAACGGTTGACCAATGCTTCAGTGTTAGTGATTTCTGATTCAGGTAAATCTTTGAAGGGTCTTATGATGCCTCACATTAGGGATGAGAGAGGTGTGGATGCAAGAAAAGAAAATGGTAGTGTATGCTTCTAGGCATCTTAAGGTATATGAGAGAAATCAGTATAATCATGATTTGAAGTTAACTGCTATGGTATTTATACCAAGAGGTTTGTAGCATTGCAGATATGGAGTTTAGTTTCATGTCTTCAAAGATTATAAGGGCTTAGAGTATCTACTTAGTCCAAAATAGTTGAAATGAGGCGAAGGAGGCAAATAAAGTTTTGAAGAGTTGTGACTTCCAATGGATGTGTCATCTAAAAATGGTTGATATGGTGGTAGATGATTTGGGTGGAAAATCAGTTCAAATATTAACATGGAAGATCGAAGAGCGGCTATTGATTTGAGCAATTTAGAGATCTGAATTTAAAGGTGAATTTCCACAAAGGCTTTATTAGTTGTGGAAGGTTAACCATAACTAATGATTTCTTTGGAAAAATCAAGAGAAACAGTTGAAAAATCCTAGTTTGAATGGCACTATAGAGTTATTAGGAACAGAGCACACAAAAGACTTTGCTTTGGGGACTGATGGAATGTTGAGGTTCAAAGACAGACCTTGTGTCTCTACAAATGACTAGCTAAAGAGAATGAATTTAGATGAACGACATAAGAGTCACCTTAGTTTACACCAAGGTATGACTAAGATGTACAAAGGTCTTAAGGAGTTATTTTGGTAGTCAGGTATGAAAACGATTGTAGCTCAATATGTTGTTGCTTGTTTGACTTGTCAGAGGGAAAAAGTAGAGCATCAGAAACCTGATGGGTTATTGCAGCCATTGGATGTTCTTGAGTGGAAGTAGGATAGCATATCCATAGACTTTGTTACTTAGTTGCCAAGGTCAACTCTTGGTCCTGATGTCGTCTGGATGATAGTAGATCTGGAGTGCTCAATTCTTGCATGTGAATATGAGGATATCTATGACTAAGTAGGCTTATATATATGTTAAGGAGATAGTAAAACTACATGGAGTGCCATCTAGTATGGTGTTCGATCGGGATACAAGTTAATGTCCCGATTTTGCCAGATTCTACAGGATGCATTAGAAACCAAGCTGAGAATGAGTTCTACATATTATCCCTAAACCGATGGGCAGTCAGAGAGAACAACCAATCTTTAGAAAACTTGTTAAGAACATGTGTTTTGGATCATCTTGGTATTTGGGATGAGATTTTATCACTAGTGGAGTTCAGCTACAATAACAGTTATCATGCTAGCATTTGAATGGCTCCCTATGAAGCTTTGTATGAGAAGAAGGTATCAAACTCTACTGTGTTGGTACCAGGATGAAGAGGCAGTGTTGGTTGGGCCAAAGTTACTCCAACATAATACTGAGAAGGTAAAGCAGATCCAAAAATGGAAGAAGGCTTCCCGGAGTAGGCAAAAGTCTTAAGATGATACACAAAGGAAGCCTTGGAGTTTGCAAGGGGAGAGCATGTCTTCTTGAGAGTTTCGCCTACTAAAGGTGTAGGAAGGGCTATCAAGTCAAGGAAGTTAACTTCTAAGTTTGTAGGGCCATATCAGATCCTTAAAAAGAGTGGGACCTGTGGCTTATGAGGTTGCTCTGCCTCCACAGTTAACCAACCTACACAATGTATTTCATGTGTCGCAATTGAAGAAATATGTGCATGACCCTAGCCATATCCTAGTAATAGATGAAGTGCAAGTCAAGGAGAAGTTGAGTTTTGAAGCCCAACTGATCAGAATTGTAGACCAGCAGACAAAGCAACTCAGAGGCAAAACCATCAGCATGTGGAAAATATTCTGGGATGCCAGAGTTGGTGATTCCACTTAGAAGCTGGAGGAGACCATTAGCGAAAGTTACTCTCACCTTTTTCCTATACAGTCAATTTTCGAGGACGAAAACTTTTCTTGTTGGGGAGAATGTAACAACCTAGAAAATCTGTCATCTGAGTAGAAGTGGTAAAAGTGGAATGAGCATCTGATTATTATATTATTAAACTAAAAACAAGTATTTATAGGAAAAGTTAGTAATCAAGTCTCATTCCCACTTGAGCCACCATCTCTCTAAAACCTCTGACCTCTCTCTTCTCTAACTTCTCTCTAAGACTTTGCGTCTGTCTTCCATCAGTTTCTCGAGCGGAGCCCACCATTGGACTCGCGGCAGAGAACAGAGCAAGTTTACTCGATCAGAATCTCCAATAGAGTAAGTTCGTTTTCTGCCCCTTCTCTTAGACTCAGTTTTAGGTTTTCACTTTCCTCTGCTTACTGAGCTTGCATGTGGCCTCTGAGCCATCAGACGGTGCCTCTGAGCCATCAGACGGTGTCTCTGTGAGCTCAGCTTCCTACTCTGTTAGTCTGATCGTTGATCAGAGGTCCTTTTATGCAGATTCGAATTCCTGAGGACCTTAGGCTATTGGGATTGTTATAGAGAATTTCAACTGCAATTCAGGTAAGGGAAGCTAACCTTAGTGCTTGTTTGGTTTATAAATTTAAGTCTTGAATAGAGAAGTTAATAATTGTAGTAGTTGTACAATTTGTATCTAGTAAAGTTTCCTGCAGGTCTGAAATGTTGGATTAATGTTGAATTGAATGTTGCATGTATAAGATAGTTGTGTTAAAATTGATGGTATGTTGATCTGTTGAATAGGGTAGATCATTCATCGTGTATGTGGCTTGATTTTCACCCAATTTAGTCATCTGAGGCATGCATAGTAACTCTGATGTAATGGATACTGCTGGTTTTTCTGCATTTTTCACTCAGGCTAGGCAATCTCACCTAGGCAAAGTCACTTGAAAACCTGAGAGGTGCTCTCAGGTCCAATTTCACCCAGGCGAGAAGTGTTTCGCCCGAGCGAGGGTAGGGTCGCCAAGGCGAAAATGACCCTTGATCTCTGGACCAATTTCGCTCAAGCGAGAGGACTTCTCGCTCAAGCTAGAAATTTTTGCTCAAGCTAAATCCCAAAAAAAAAATTTTTTTTTTGGGCTTTCTGTTTTGATTGATTGATTCTTTGGTAATGCAATGTATGGATTTAACAAGATAGATTAATTGATAATTCAAATTTAATTGTATTGATAATTTAGGAATTTCTTTCATTTTTTTTTAGATTTCGATTGAGATTCAAAAGTGAATGAATGAATTAGTAGAGATCTATGTTATGATGTGATATTGATAGAGTATTGATGAAGTTGGTCAAGGTCTAGGCATAGTGTTTTCAAGAAAGAAAACACCCGTATTTGGGTTAGTTAGGAAGTGCATTGTCTAAGGATCGGGTGAACGATTGATATCCTGACTCTACTAGTAGTATGAATCAAATAGATGATTATTACTAGGTGGTGAGAGTTGAAGGAGGTCTGAACTGGGTGACTGCAGCTTGAAACATAGCTGGTCAGGAAAGTCTCAGGGGGACTAACCTTGTCATACATGATTGATGATTCATTTATATGGAGGTTGTGTGGGTTCACAGTGTGGAGATGTATAACAGGTGCATATCTTTAGGTCTATTCAATGCACGAGTCTTCCGAAGTAGAGTCAAGTTTGTAGTGTGTCAGTGTCTTATATTGTGTTGGTGCATGTAACTCAGTGAAAGACTTGAGTGGTGTTAATATTTGTGTTTGAATTGAAATACTCAAGTATTATTAAAAATTTGGTTAGCTTACCCTTTGTTTTGTTGTACTTGTGTTTTTGATATCTGTCTGCAATGATTGTGTTTTTTACACGGGAGCAGATAGCGTTGCAGATGGGTCTGTGGAGGATCATTTGGAATGAGTGGTGCTTTTAGGCATAAGCTAAATTTGAAAAACAATTTGGAGATATTTTGTAATTATGTTTTAGTCACAGTCAGGATCTCGGTCTTACTCTTCAATTGTAACTTTCCAACACTGTTAAGGTTTCAAATCTTTATTTTGAGTGTTCACATGGTGTTCGTTTACATACTTCTACAACATGGATGTATAATCTCAGAGACATTGTCCAGAGATTTGATTTTAAAGTGATGATGCAGGATTTTAGACACGATCAAGATCTTGATCTCACTCTTCAATTGCAACCTTCCAACACTGTTAAGATTTTGACTCTTTATATTGAGCGTTTACATGGTGTTCGTCTACATACCTCTACAAACATGGTTGTATAATCTCATAGACGTTGTCCAGAGATTTGATTAAGTGATGAGGCATGATTTTAGACAAGGTCAGGATCTCAATTTCACATTTTTATGTATGACCCTCTCGTCTCAGTATAAGGTCAGTTCGATTCAAAATTTACGACTCGTCTCAGTACAAGGTCAAAATGAAGAACAACGACCACCATCTCGTCTCAGTACAAGGTCAATTCAAAATTCAAAGTTTATGACCCTCTCGTCTCAGTACAAGGTCAAAATGAAGAACAACGACCCTCTCGTCTCAGTACAAGTTCAGTTCAAAAATCAAAGTTTATGACCCTCTCGTTTCAGTACAAGATCAAATTGAAGAACAACGACCCTCTCGTCTCAGTACAAGGTCAGTTCAATTCAAAATTTACGACCCTCTCGTCTTAGTACAAGGACAAAATGAAAACAACGACCCTCTCGTCTCAGTACAAGGTCAGTTCAAAAATCAAAGATTATGGACCTCTCGTCTTAGTACAAGGTCAGTTCAATTAAAAGTTTACGACCCTCTCGTCTCAGTACAAAGCCTCTATCCATGTACCTATTTTATTTTCAAAACCGAACCAAATTAGTATTTTTATCCTTACCTCTCTTTTAGTCAGATAATCTGAACTTTTTAAAAGTTCATATCATTTGGTAAAATTTAAGTAAGAATGGGCAATTGTCAACACCCAATTTTGTTTGGGCAAATAAAGTTATTTTAAAATAAAAAAAAATGAAGAAAATTAAAATTAAAAAATGTACTTTATCATATTTTTTTCATTTTAAAATAAATAAAAAAAGAAGAAAAAGTTTTGAAATTTTATCATAATCTCCATCTCAGCCATCCTAAAATATCCCTAAAACGCAAATTTCCAAAATTCAAAATCTCAGTGAATCATGGAAGCAAGAACACCATAACACTGAATAGTAACCTTAATCCTATTAGAGCACTCCAAAAGAAACGCTAAACCATTTTTTTTTATTATTATCATCAATATTTTTTTCTCTTTTCTTAACAAATCAATAAATAATATTTTTTTTTCAAATAAATTTGTCAAAATATAAAAAAACACAAAATTTTAAAAAATTAAAATGTCAAATAAATCTTCAAATTAGAACTACGTGAACCTTGATTTTTTTATCAGGATAAAAATACATAGGATCGAGGTTAATCCTTATCGAGCCCAAAAAATTAAAAAAAAAATTTCTTTGTTATTATTTGTTTGTTTATTATTCATTCTTTGTTTGCAATTCTTATAAATATATATTTATTTTTTATTTGTAATTACTATTTTTTGGAATAACATTTTGAAAAACCACACTTATTTATGCTTATTTGATTAAAAGTACCGTCTTAGGACGGGCGTTGTGAGAGTATTAATATCTTCCCACACATAACCGACTCCCGAATCCATACCTGGTTCGCAAACATTTTATTTTTGGTTTTTCTATAGTTTTCCATAATAAACTATGCGCGACTTCAATTCTCAATTTTAAATATTTTTAAATTAATTTTTTGATCACCTCGTCGTGATCTCGGTTGTGACATAAGACAAAATACAAAAACAAACTATTCAAACTTTAATAATTACATATTAACAATTCAAACTTTAACAATTACGTATTATTGATAACTTTATCTCAATAATGGAGTTTGTGACATACAAAATTGACTTCTTTTCTTATTAGTGGATTCTTTCATTATTATGTGCTTGGACGGTGCATATCTTCATTTTGAAGATAAGGATTTGATTTAGATGACCGTGCCTCCGAGTTGTTCTTTGCATAGCCATGTAATGATGGTTCAACTTGTATAATCATTTCAAACCTTTCTTTGAAACAATAATGATAACAATAATATTAATAATAATGATAATAATAATCATAATCATAATGATAATATTAATGATAATAATAATAATATTAACGATAATTATAATAATAATCATCTTGATAACAATAATATTATTGATAATGATAATAATAATAATAATAATAATTATAATCATAATGATAACAATAATATTAATGAAAATGATAATGATAATAATAATGATAATATTAATGATAACAATAATATTATTGATAATGATAATAATAATGATGATAATAATAATAATAATAATAATAATAATAATAATGATAATTGTAATGATACAATAATATTAATGATAATGATAATAATAATGATAATCATAATGATAATATTAATGATAATAATAATATTAATGATAATGATAATCATAATCATAATTATAATATTAATGATAATAATAATATTAATGATAATGATAATAATAATAATAATAAGGATAATCATAATGATAACAATAATATTATTGATAATAATAATAATGATGATAATAATAATAATAATGATAATGATTAAAATAATAATAATAATAATAATTACAATAATAATATTAATATGATAATGATAATTACAACAATAATAATAATATTAATGATAATGTTATGATTATCATTGTTATTATTATTATCATCATTATCATTATCATTACCATTAATATTATTGTTATAATTATCATTATTATTATTATTATTATTATCATTATTTGATAATAGTTGCTTTGGCTTTAGCAAAAGAGTTTGAAATGATAATATTAAAGAGTTGTCATTACATGCAAAGTCATGTAATGATGGTTCAACTTGTAGAATCATTTCAAACTCTTCCTTTGATGCTGCTAAAGCCAAATCAGCCATTATTAAATAATGACAATAATAATAATGATATTGATATTGATAACAATAATATTAATGATAATGATAAGGATAATGATAATGATAATAATAATAATAACAATAGACTAAGGACTTTATTATATAGACAAACTTCTTCACAAGAAAGACAAGATAGAAAAAATAAACTATTCAAACTTTAATAATTACATATTGACAATTCAAACTTTAATAATTACATATTGATAACTTTATCTCAATAACAGAGTTTGTGGTAGACAGATGTGACTTCTTTTCTTGTTCGTGAATTCCTTCATTATTATATGTAGACAGATGTGACTTCTTTTCTTGTTTGTGAATTCCTTCATTATTATATGTAGACAGATGTGACTTTTTTTCTTGTTTGTGAATTCCTTCACTATTATATGTTGACACGTATCTTCATTTTAAAGATACACATTTGATTAAGATGATCATGTCTCTGAGTTGTCCTTTGTACAGTCATGTAATAATGGTTCAATTTGTAGAATCATTTGAAACTCTTTATTTGATGTTGTTGAAGTTAATAATAATAATAATAACAATTAATAATAATAATAATAATAATAATAATAATAATAATAATACATAATTATATGAATTCTTAAATTTTCTTAAACTATAAATTAGTCACTAAATATTTTATATTAACTTTAAATTTGTCATTAACTAATTTTTATTACGGGTTCCTTTAATATTTACAATTCAATCTCTAGGGAGTTTTTAACCATTGTAATTAGTTAATTAAGTTAATTTTTGTAAACAGTCGAAAAATTCAATGTAAACTAATTATTTGATTTGTAATTTATTTGGTGCGATATTTGTTTAAGATTCGATATTAATTAATACAGATATATTAATTAAAAATGTGTCACTAATTTCATTATTGTATAATTAGGCTATGCTTGAAGTATTTTTTCTTAAAAACTTAAAAAGAAAAAAAGAACGCACTTTAAGAATGAATTAAAACTTTTTCTAAGCTAAACATTCCTTCCAAACTAAATTAATTATTTATTTCTATCAATTAAATCAAGAGCAAATAGAAAAAGAGGTTGAGACATAACGCATTTTTTTTAATTGTTACATTTCTTCCTTTTGTTTTTTAAAAAGTAAATTTAGAATAGAAAAGAGGATTTTATATATATATATATATATATATATATATATATATATATATATATATTAGGTTCAGTATTCACCTTGATTGAAGTCAATTTAGAAAAAAAAATGTTTTAATTTTATTGTTTTTGGTATAAAACTGTTAGGAAAAATTTTGTTCACATTTTATTGTTCTACCTTAATTTGTTGGTGTTTTGTTATGTTTTGATTTTCCTGTAATTGTTCTATTTTGAAAACTATTTTTGTTTTCTGTATTTAATTATGTAATACAAGAATTATGAAAGTTAAGACCTTAAGGTACGTGAATAACATTAAAAAAAAATTATAGTTATTAAAAAGGGAAAGGGATTTGGGACTATACCAAAATGGATAATATATATATGAAAATCATAATTTATATAATTGAAAATACAATTGAATCATTTGAAATAACTCAACACTATTTATTCATCGTGACTTCTTAAAGCAAATATCACAAGAGAGGGACATACTTTGAATATTATATCTAATAAAAGACAATTAAGGTCATAAACTATTAAAAATGATATTATATTTGAAGCTAAACAATTAATGATAAAGTATTAAAGATGAAAGTTGTTGAGGTTGATGTGTTACTATGAAGTTAGTTAGCTCCTTTCACTTTACACTGTTTGTTAGACATAAGAAATATTGAAATATTAGTAAGAGGTGTAAGAGGTATAACTTTTATGGTCAGAAAAAAAAAATGTAATTTGGGGTTTCACTGTAACAACTTATGACTGTGTCAGCCACTAAACTGTTGCGCATGGCAGTGCACGTTGCACATCAAACAAGGTAAAAACTAACTTATACATATAGCTGGCAAAAATATGGGACTACATCAAAGACATAGGTATTAGGTAGAGACTAAAGAAACAGCTTACGGTTTGGACTCTACATTTGACACTCACTCGGTTTTATGGGCGGCGCCGTTATCATCTTTTTGGTGTTCTCGGACTCACAAATCATTACCTGTTCTTACTGTACCACATACCACATAGTCCGATAGTATCATATCATAGTATATTTCATGTCTAGTTTTCTAGTTATCATGTTATGTTGATGTCCATGTAGCTAGCTATACCAATAGTAACAGGTCTTCTTGCATAAATAATAAATATATGTTGTATGATATCCCCATGTTTATCTATTTATTTAACTCTTATATTATAATGAGGTGATTTAACAATCACGTGTCCGACTTTCTTTTACATGGTTTTTTGTTTTCATCTAAAAAAATAATGCTTTAAAGATAAAAAAGAATAAACAAATTTAAAAATATAATATATTGTAAAATTTATCAAAACTCAGTTGAATTCAAATTAAATGTTAACATTCAAATTTCATATTAATTTTACTGTTATATTATTCTTGTAAAATATATTCACTTTGTTAAATTTTTTTTTAAATTAACTGATCATTTTAATGATCTTTTAACTATTCTTTTTCAATTACAAAATTTAAATGTCAAAACTTGTTTCTTAATTGTATCAGATTAATTGTTTGGACAATCCTTTTAGGTACTCTTTTTATATGTTTGGTATAAAAGAAATAAGAAGACTAAAAAAAAGGATGGAAAGTAATAAAAATAAAATAAGTTAAGTTGTTTTATAGAAAAATAAAAGATTTCTGTACTAAATAGCACATAAATGTTATTATATCTTCAAATCCTTATCCTATGTAATGTTTATTATCTTTTTGTCCTAATATTGAAATTATAGTAATAATATATAATTAATAATAAAAGTAAATAAAAATAGTATTGATAATACTTTTATAAATAATTATAAAAAATAATAAAAATAAATAATACCAGATTACTAAATAACAATATAATTTTTTAAGAAGTATAATTTCAAATTTAATTTTTATTATTTTTCATTTTTCTATAATCAAATAATTTGTAAATTTAGTGTGCCTTTAGTTTCTCAAATTTGGAATAACTATGATACTGGTTCTTTAAATATAAAAAAATCCTTTTTCAGTCTCTTAATTTTCTTAGACCTTTCAAATTAGAAAAAAAAAATTTCTAAATCATAAATTTAAGGACTTAAAATATTTTTTTAGAATTTGATATTTAGAGTAATGATTTGAGAGTTAGGAGTTAAAGGTTTATAATTTAAGATTTAAAACTATTTTTAACTCCACAAATTTAATATTTGGATAATAAAATTATGCGTTTTTTTTAATTAAAGAATCAAACCTAGAAATGTTTCAAATATTAAAAACATAATGAAATTTTTTTATTTCTCATTTATTTAAAACTATTTTACATAGACATACCTGTGACATGTTACTAGCTATGTTTAGTTTCCCAATTTTAATAAAATTTATTTTTTTATATTTTAATTATTGAAGTTTTAATTACTTTTATTTTAAATTATTACGTACAAACTTCAAGTGGCCGATAACATAATGTCAGTCAACAATAACATATAATAAGATAAAATATGAAAACAAGCATATGTGTAACAGTAAAACGAACATAAGTGGCCGGGGTTTTGTTTGAGGTGTGAAGCATCTTCTTTTTGACTGGTGTTTTGCTCATTTCCTGTGTAATTACAATACATGGTTGCCACTTGCCGGCGTATCCTTCTTCACTGTTCATTTCGTCACTGTTTATTTGCATGCTTTCTCTTTTTAAGTTCTCTGTGCTTGTCATGTCATGTTAATGGAAAAGATTCATGTGTGCAATAAATCTGTTAGACGGACATACCGAAGTTCTTCAATTCATCACTCAAGTCAACCTTCCATTAATAAATAAAAAATTAAGTTATATAGACTTTTAAACAAATTAAGTTATACATATAAGATATATAAAAAAACAAATAAAAAATTTACATTCATAATAGAGTTTCAATTGATTGATTTTAATCTAACCAAATTAATAATGTACGTGATTACCAAGATTAGTTGTATAGCACTGTAACTAATATATAATATTGTTATTTTTTAATTGAAACTGTTTAGTTAAAAAAATAAGTATAAGTTTAAATTTTAAATTAAATAAAAATGATAAAATTAAATAATATATAAAAGATTTTATAAATATGTACGTAATTTATAAAAAATTATAAATCAATGGATGAATGTAATATTATGTTTTTTAAATATGTACGTCCAATTTGTTAGATATTATTTTTTGAAATAATTATCTATTAGTGATATAATTTTTTATTTAACAAATGATATTTTTTTATGATATTATATTTATGTTAATATAATTTATTTTAAATATATCTAACTATAGTAATATATTTTTTTAGGCTACAACTTATATATAATGAAAATTAATATACCATTTGAATGCATTTAATTGACTTAGATTTATTTTTAATATTATTATTAATAATAAATAATTATTATGTGATAATCATTAACAATTATGTTAGAGTAACTATTCTGTTATGATTATGTTATTTCATGTACTCCATATATATAGAGTATTTTTTTTCATCAAGAGAATAAGAAAAGAGATATATTTTTACTATGACATCCTTGTTCTTTTTTGTTCATTTCTGTTCATTCTTTTTTTTACCATATAATATGTGGTTAATATGATATATTTATCATGGTGTCAGAGCTTTCTAATCGAGAGAGTTTAATTGTGACATCTCTGATTTTGTTCCATTTGCAAGAATTCATCATTTGTAATGACTTCAAAAGTGTCATTATTTTTAGTAACAAATATGACTACTTTGTCATTTGATAATCCACCAATAAATCTCTTAAATCATTTCCCGTGTATATTATGGTTCCTTCAATAGAAATTCTCATAATTCTCTCAAGCCTGATAGACCAAGGATGACAAGCATTATAATAGTAAGTGATGCACACATTTTGGTAGAAAATGTCACACAATTGATGAATGCCATTGCTTACATGGTTTTCCACCAAACTACAAAAGAAGAAAATTATTTGTTAACAATGCCATTGCAGTTAAAAAGGCAAATGAGAGTGAGACACTTACAAACCAAAAGGAATCTCAATAATCTTCAAGCTTTAGTTTAACCAAAGAGCAATATAATTCTCTCCTGACTCTTCTTCAGCAATCTCAGTTAGCTGCAACCCCTAGCACTGAACACCATCACATTTTCAATACATCTACAGGTATCATCTGTAATCTGAGATCACTACCAAAATCTATCCTTTGGATCTTAGATTCAGGTGCTACTGATTATATTAGTTCATCTCTAGAGAATTTTGCCACATATAGAATTATTTCTGATATTCCTATCAAGTTACCTAATGGAACTATAATTTATGCAAACATTAAAGGCACTATCATATTTTCTACTACACTCATTCTGCATAATGTACTATACATACCGGGATTTAACTTCAATCTCATTTTATTATCTCAATTAGCTATAAAATATGATTGTTCCATTAGGTTTACTGATCAAATATATGAAATACAAGACAATCACACTATGATGATCATTGGTTTTACTAAGATGGACGGACTCTATATTCTTGAAAATCCTAAGGGACCAAGAAAACACTTTGCCCCAGATTCAATTTCAATAAATTTTGTATCTGTTAATAAGGTGAATGATTGACATTTTAGACTAGGTCACTTGTCTATGGACAAACTATCTGTATTGTCAACAAAGTTTGATTAAATTTCTAGCAAAACATGTGATGATTTTTGTCAAATATGTCCACTTGCCAAACAGAAAAGACTTCCATTTTCTATAAGCACTTCTTCAAGCAATAAAATTTTTGATTTGTTACATATGAATATTTTGGGACCATTAACTATTACTTTTGTGGATGAACATAAATATTTTTTTACTATTGTGGATTATTTTTCCAGCCATGTTTGGATTTTTCTTTTGAAAACTAAATCTGAAGTACAGTGCTGCATTAAATCTTTCATTACTTTGGTTGAAACTCAATTTTCTACTACTGTCAAATGCATTAGGTCTGATCAAGGATCTGAATTTAATTTGCATCAGTTTTACTCTCTCAAAGGCATAGAACATCAAGTATCTTGTGTTGAGACTCCACAACAAAATGGAGTGGTAGAAAGAAAACATCAATACATTTTAAACATTACTAGGACTCTTATTTTTCAAAGTAACTTGCCTAAATTGTTTTGGAACTTTGCAGCCTCTCATGCTGTTTTTCTGCTTAATAGATTGCCTAACAAGGTTTTATATAACAAAAGTCCTTATGATATTTTGCATGGCTCTTGCCCTGATTTAACTTTTATTAAAGTCTTTGGTTGTGAAGCTTTTGCATCAACTTTGGCTCATAATAGGATGAAACTTGATCCTCCCTCAGGCTAGACGATGTGTTTATTTGGGTCACACACTAGAGAGATTTTTTTTGTCCAAAAACGTTTCTTTCAATGAAAATAGTTTTCCTTTCAAGCATATTATCAATCATACAGATAGTGAAAATTTTGTCATGCCACATTTTCCTGATTATCAAGACATTGATCTCTCTTTTCTTACATCCTTCTCACCACTACAAAATCGGCTTGTAAAGTGAGGTTTGCACCCATTTATAAACTATTGAAAGGTTTCGTCTCTAGTCGATGTGGGATCTTCGACACACTCCCTCACGTCAAGACTGCTCAACTCGTGCATGGGACTATATTTTTTAAGGATAGTCCAATAGCGGCCTGATAGCAGGTGGCCCAACAACCGTGCTAGAATATGCTCTGATACCATAACAAAGATATCATATTTACCACAATGAGTATGATTCCAAGGAAGCCAGCCAATTGGAACAAAACAACTAGACACAATGGAAACCTAACTCAATGAAACTCACTAGTGATTTATTAGTATGTTAAAGAACTAAAAAACACGAAAGGAAAAGTACACAAAGGTTCACACAAGTGTAGTTCACTCAAGACATTTTAACAAAACATAGTAGACATAACATAAGCATTTCAACAAACACCTTATGAACAAGTTTATAGAGTTTGAATTTATGATATAATTGGAATTACATTACTTAGAACATAACAAAAAATGATCATAAACTGTAAAATAACTAAAAGCAAAGTGAATTGGCTGAACAAAAATCAATAAAAACACAAAAATATAGCAGCAGTAAATGAAGCAATAGCACAATGCATGAACAATCCTAGTTTTGAAGTTTTGGAATGGTTCAAGAGGAACAAAGAGTTTGAACCGTTTAATTTGTAAGACAAATGTAAAAAACAGTAAGCAACAATTCAAGACATCAAACAAAGGATGAACAACACAAAAATTAAGAAAAAAAAAATTAAAGAAGCACATGTCTCTTGAAGAACCTAAGCTCTAATGCCAAATGATGAAATTATAGCTTTAATTACATGCTTCAATGTGCTTCTTCTTGGAGGGTTTAATGTTTAAACATGTGTCACAACCGGGGTCACGACGGGGACGGCGATCAAAAAATAATTTTATTTCATTTTCAAAACAGAGGAGTCGCCACCATAATTTATTAAAGGAAAATTATGGAAAACCAAAAACAAGATAAGGCAAGTTCGCAAAAACCAGATTTCAGGTCCGGGAGTCGGTTACGTGTGGGGAAGGTACAAGCACCCCACAACGCCTGTCAAAAGACGGTACCTTTAATTAAACAAATAAAAGAATGTGGTTTTTCTAAATATTTATCTTTCCCTAAAAATAAAATACAAATAATAATTTCCTAAGCAAAAAATAAAATACAAATAATAACAAAACAAATATCTTTTTTTTTTAGGGAAGGGCCCGACGAGGATTTGACCTCGCTCCTACGTATCTCTATCGAGGATAGAGAATCAGGGTTACGTAGTTCTTTGATTTTAATAGAATTGTCGGTTGGTTTGATATTTTTTGAAATTTTGAAAGCTTAAGAAGGCTTGGGTTTGGAAGTAAGGGAAATGAATGTCGTCAATGCCCGGTTTAAAGCTTGGGCTTTGAGTAAGGTGCCAAGTTTAAAGCTTGGGCTTTGAGGTAAAGTGCCAAGTTTAAAGCTTGGGCTTTAATAAACAGTGCCAAGTTTAAAGCTTGGGCTTTGAGTAAGGTGCCAAGTTTAAAGCTTGGGCTTTGAGGTAAAGTGCCAAGTTTAAAGCTTGGGCTTTAGTAAGATCATATACGCAAAGTGGAAATTCTTGGTTTCGGGGTAATTTTGGAATTTAGAGAAGTGTTGGTGCAGTTACTAATTACTGGGGGTGTAGGAAGCAATCCTGCCAACCAAAACTTAACTTATGGTCAAGGGTATTCTGGTAAATACAAGGAACTGGAGGTATATACGGGAATACAGGGGTGCAGAAAGCGAGCCCACTAGTTAGGAGTACCAATGGTAAGGGTATTTTGGGAAATCTGAAGAGATGGAGGTGCAAGAATTAATAAATGGAGGTACAGGGAGTAACTCCACTAACTAAGGCTTGCCTATTACCAAAGGGTTATTTAGTAATTGTAGGGGTTGGGGGTGCAAGGCTAAATATGTGGGGTGTAGGAAGCATTAACTGGTTCAATGATTGAGACCCAATTTCAGCATTAGCAGACGACCTTCCATCCGTTTGTGTACTGGTATCTCCAAAATCACCCAAAGGACCATCAAAATCTATAAGTGCTCCAGTAGGTGCAGGCTTCAGATTCTCAGTGTGATTTTGAGCAGGATTTCCGGAAGAAGTTCCTGAAGCAGAAGTTCCCGAAGCAATGGATTCATGCTTGGCCAGGACATGCTGAAGATCATCATTCAGAGATAGGCCTTGGCATAGCAATGATTCGTCCGAAGTTGAATTAACAAGGTGTACCACTCTCTGCTTGTATGTTCGACATTGCTCCACTAAATCAACAATAACTTCCTGCCGAAAACCTTCTTTATTACCAGGGTCCAATGCATTGAGCATTTCAGCAAGAACATCCATAATATCACGAGCATTCTGAATTTCTGACAAACTTAGCGCTGGAAACTCAGAATCCGCTGAGGACTCAGCTGTGTCTTGTCGAGCAACAGTATCTCGTATATTTCGAGTGTATGATGACAGTGGTTGTGTTTGTAGAGGTGTGACTACAGGTGCAGATCGCTCAGACCTCTGAGGGAATACTGCCCCAGCACGCAAAAGCTCCCGGTATGCTGCATAATACTGTTTCATCTGGTTCTCTTCTAGCTCAGAACGTGTCTGAACATACTGATCATAGTTACCAGTATAGAGCTTCAGTTTTTTGCTTTGCATGTGGATAATATTTGTGCAGACACCATTAAGAAAGTCCTGAGAGTGTGAAATCACAACCAGAATACGTTCAAATTTCTTCAAACTCTCCTCCAGCCACACGCAAGCTTCCAAATCAAGATGATTGGTTGGTTCATCGAGTAGAAGAATGGTCGGGTTCATAAATAGGGCTTGTGCTAATGCAATTCTCATTCTCCAACCACCAGAAAAATCACGTGTCTTTTTGCCTGCGTTTGCTTGTCAAAGCCAAGACCATGTAAGATTTCAGCAGCGCGCTTTTCTGCAGTTGCAGCATCTAGGGCATCCAATCGCTCATAAACACGTTCCAGGGACTCACCGCCTCCATCGTCCTGTGCAGCCAAAACTTCAGCTTCTTTCTCCAATTTCAACCTTTCTTCGTCACAGCTTATGACAGCTTCCAATGCAGACATGTCAGAGGCTTCAATCTCCCTGGTTAGGCGATAGATATCCATATGGTCAGGAATTGGAAGTTCCCTCTGACCAATGGCTGTAAGCAGTGTAGATTTTCCACAACCATTTAATCCAAGCAAACCATAACGCCTTCCATAATTAAGCTCCAGTTCAGAATCAACAATGAGATCATATCCATGGAATGTAACAGATAGAGATTCTATTCGAATATCTCTGGAAAGAGGATGTGAACAGAGGACTCCGGTACAGGTCCGATTCGATAGCTGCATATCAGCGATTCCGTTGGCGGCCTTCTCGGCGGCTTTGGAAGAGGCAGTGGCGACGACGGCAGCGGCGGCGGCCTTTCCACCTCTTTTAGCGGCGGCGGCGGCCTTCTTCTGTGGAGCCTTTTTCTTGCTAGCGTCAGACACCATCCTCGATCGTTAATGATATACGAACCACAAATAAAACGTTGGATCCGAGAGAGAGCTTAGGGTTCGAGGTTTGCGTTATGAGGGAGGTAGTTGTGGTTTGGAGGGGGTTTACAATGGCGAAGGCATGGCTGTGTCGACGCGGAAGGTGTTGAAGGTGCATGGTGGTTCAGTGCTGTTGGGTGGGGGCCATGCATGGTGGTTATTGCCATGACAGCAGAGACAGCGACGCTTGCGGCTGCGTTGAGGTGCTGGAAAACGCATAGATGTGCGTGGCACTTGCAATGGAGGTGCATGGAAATTCATTAGTGGTGGTGCAAGGCTTGAACATGGCCATAGGGGTTCGCGGTGGCGTTTCGGGGGCTTGATCGAGATGGAGGTGTAGCTTAGAGGCAAGGTTTGGCCTGGGTTTGGTGTGAAGGGGACGTACTTGAGGTGTGGTGGCTGTTCGAAACTTGTAACCGCAAGGGGTGGTTGGTGCTAGGTATTGTGAGGTGGCAATGGTAGTGTAGGTTGGGCGCGTTGAGTGCAGTTGCAGTGGCAGTGCAAGGAAGAGCAAAGGCGTATGTGAGAGGTGCAAGACATTATGGAGGGCTTGGTGGTGCTGGTGAGGTGTGGTGGCTAGAACGTGGCAGCAGTCTCCTGGCTCTCGGTGGTTGTTGTTATGGTCGTTCGGAGGTGATGAAGGAGATGTGGCGACATTGTAGGAACGGTGAAGATGGAGGAAAGGGTGGCAGCGTGGCAAGGGTTGGACTTGGTTCAGTGGGAGAGAGAGGGTGAGGATGCGGCGTTGCCGACGACGGGAATGGCGTCGGAGGTTGTTGTTAGGGCACGGTGGTATGGTAGAGTCATCGTTGGAGGAGACTAGAGGTGTCGAAGGTGCCTCACGGCCACGGCTATGCCGGCAGCGGCC
>Ga0209489_104978_pt1 | contig 23749 bp, 6 predicted proteins | sample SiratrowhiteBW_FD_187527 | JGI IMG/M metagenome (GOLD analysis project Ga0209489, IMG submission 187527) | Root nodule microbial communities of legume samples collected from California, USA - Siratro white BW (SPAdes) (version 2) | ecosystem: Host-associated > Plants > Roots > Nodule | place: USA...
TTTTTTTTTTTTTTTTTATCTCTTCATATTTTTACGAGTCAACGGCTATTTTGTTCCGGAATTTGCATAGGCTGTTATGTTAGTCGTTGAATTGAGGGAAATTAACAAAGATAATCGAATTAGTTCAAAATTCAAATGATATAGTGTCACTAATTTTATAGTATTAGCATATGTTTAGGATTAGAATCACATTATGTTGTAGATAATGCTAGGAGAAAGAACTACTAATAGTCAGGGAAACCATGCAATTTGAACACATTATCAAGGAAACTTTGGGCTACTTCAGCAGCAGTTTAGGGGTGACTTAAGGCCATAAAGTGGGTTGACTTGCTCAATCTATCCACTACCACATAAATTATATTCTTACCCTGAGAAGAAGGCAATGTTTTATAAAATTCGTTGTGATATGCTGCCAAATCATCTCAGGAGGTTGGAGAAGCCCTGGAGAAGCAGCTGTATCATATTTACACCTTTGGCTGATTTTACGCCTCATAGCAAAATATTTGACATCTTTTCTCATTACTTTCCAATAAACGATAGCTTGCGGCCTCTTCAAAGTAGCATCTCTTCCTGAATGACCAGCAGCAGCTGCAGATGTATCCAGAGAAGAATATCCTCCCACAGATTATCATTTTTGCCAATCACTAATCGACCCTTTCTTTGTGGAACACCTTGTTGCCAGTTATAATGCCTATGAGAACCAGCATTAGCCTGTAATTCCTGTATCATTTGATGTAAGTGAATGTCCTGCTGCCATGACAGCTTAATTCTGTCCATTAAATCACTCTCAGCAGCCACATTTACATTACCTTGTTTGAACTCAATACAGAAGTCAAACTCCATTAACTTGACCAGCCATTTTTGTTGGAAAGCTGTTGTCAACCTTTGACTCAGTATGTATTGACGACTCCCATGATCAGTCTTGATAATGAAGTGTGAATTAAGCAAACAATGCCTCCATTTTTGCACAGCAAAGACTACTGCTAATAGCTTGTTTTCATAGGTGGATAGTGACTGCTGATAAGTTTGATACCCTACTAATAAAAGCAATTGGGTGATGTTCTTGCATTAGGACAGACCCAATACCTGTACTTTGAAGCATACACTTCCACTACAAACTCTTGAAAAATTTGTAGCTATAGCTCAGATCATCCTTTCCCTATTTATAGCTATAACTTCCAACTGTTTCTAGCCACAACAACATAGAACAGAAAAAACAGAGTTTCCGACCATAAAAAGTCCTATATCACAGTACGTAACGAAATTTCGAAATTTGTTTGACATTTCAGGGACTTGTTTAACATATTTTGAATTTTGGAAGTTAATATGACATGACCTACCACTTCCACTGACTAAAGTGGTCGATTACTCTTTGCAGGTTAGGAGTAATGCTATATGGTTCAAATTTATTCTTGGTTAAATCACCCACTTAGTCTCTCAAGTTACAATCGTCTTTTTAGTTTAGATTCTGTGCTCTTACAGTGTGAACTAATCATTCTTGGACTTTTAAAGTAATTATTGGGATGAAACACCTTTTGAGTTCTTGAAAACTAAGTGTTGTGATATTACTTTCTAAAATAAGAAAATTCAAAAAAGGTTCGCAAAGGTGTAATTTATCAAACATATGTTTAAGTGATAAAGTACTAAAGTGACAGTCATGTGAAATCCTGGGACTTATTTTAAATTTTCTTTGTTTTGAAGATTAATATGAAAATACTTACCATTTTTCAAGTACTAAAAGAATGGTATTTTATTGTACTTATTGTAATAGTTAACAAACTTACCATGAATGACGACTTATAATTGGATATCAATGTAAAAATTCTTTATATGTTAATGCGTACACCATGATAATTCCTTGAGATTAATTAGTCGTCTCAGTTATTAGTAATTTTGTTGTATTACTCATTTATTCTCCTAAGACTACTATGTAAAGAAACCATTAATAACAAACTAAATGCAATTAATGTCTTAAAATATATAAAATAGAAGGCTTACTATGTGGAGGGATGTGTATGAAGAATACAAACGGGTATAGAACTATTAGTTACATTGATTGTTACTGTTGATTTTAGATGGTTTCATCTGCGTGTGAATCGCCGGAAAAAGTTAATTCGCTTAAAGTTGACATTCTATCAGCAAAAGAGAAAAATTCCGAGTTGAAGAAGCAGGTGAAGGATCTTATGGAGAAGCTGCGTTTGGCTGAGCAAGGAAAGGGCCATGCACAGGAACAGTTTCTTGTTCTTGGCGAAAGCCACAAGGCTGGGCCCTTTGGAACTGTCAAGGCTCTCAGAACTAATCCACCTGTCATTCCTGATGAATCTGTGAACCCCAGATTGGCCAAAATCTTGGGGGAAGTTGCTATTTATAAAGAGCTAATTGTTGCCCTTGCTAACACTAATGTGAAGGAGATGTTGCATCTATGGTTCACCAACATCAAGAAGGTTGGCATACCTAATTATTTGGTTGTTGCCTTAGATGATGACATTGAAGAGTTCTGCAAATCCAATGATGTTCCTGTATATAGAAGAGCTCCTGATCAAGGTGTTGATGCAGTCGGTAAGAGTGGTGGTAACCATGCTGTTTCGGGATTGAAATTTCGTATTTTGAGAGAATTTCTGCAACTGGGTTATAGTGTTCTTCTCTCGGATGTTGACATTGTGTACTTGCAGAATCCTTTTGATCATCTCTACAGGGATTCAGATGTGGAGTCTATGTCTGATGGTCACAATAATATGACAGCTTACGGGTATAATGATGTCTTTGATGAACCCTCAATGGGTTGGGCTCGGTATGCTCATACCATGAGAATATGGGCTTATAACTCTGGTTTCTTTTACATAAGGCCTACTATTCCTTCAATTGAGCTCTTGGATCGTGTTGCAAACCGGCTCTCCAATGACCCAAAAGCGTGGGATCAGGCAGTTTTTAATGAGGAGCTCTCTTTCCCTTCTCATCCTGGTTATGATGGACTTTATGCAGCAAAAAGGACGATGGATATGTACCTTTTTATGAACAGTAAGGTTCTCTTTAAGACTGTCAGAAAAGATGCTAGACTCAAGAAGCTGAAGCCTGTGATTGTACATGTTAATTACCATCCTGGTAAGTTTGAGAGGATGAAGGCAATAGTTGAATTCTATGCCAATGGGAAACAGGATGCGCTGGACCATTTCCCAGATGGTTCTGATTGATAGGAACATTAGAATTAACATGTTTCTAATACAGACAAGGATTTGTATGTTCCAATTGATGTGATCCAGAGGCAACCATTACAGTTCACCTCCCAGGATCAGTTCTATCTCAATGTACTTTCTGTTGAGTTTTACAATTTGTGACTTTGAGAATTAAACAGGTTTTCTGTGTACCTTATGCTCATCATTTTGTATATATTTCTTATCTCTAATGAGTTAAAATTCAACTCGTCTGCAATGAACATGTCCGTTTCGTTCTTGTTCTTGTTTAATGCAAATAAATTAACTCTTTGTTTTACAGTGTTGTGGATATGAAATTGCATGAAATGGCTGCTCAGAGATTGTTGCGGGGATCTTTAAAATCTGGTTGCCCGCATAGTGGTTTCTGAATTGACCTGGAAAACGTGTGCAACCAGTTGGAAGGCGAAATAATATGCTTGATCTTGTATAATTGTTAGCGTGTTTTGGCGATTCTTGAATTTTGTCAAGATTTAGTGTCTATGCGTTTGATGTGTTTTCTTAAGGTTAAATATATAACTTATATATAAAACACATTCTTAATTTGATTCTTTTTTTTATGGATAGCACATTTTTACTGTAGTTATTATATGAATAAATAATTATTTTTCTCTTGCCACAGTTTTATGTCTCTCGAAATTTTGTCATTTTCAATGTATCTGTTCCTCCCAGTCATATTTTTCCTCACCTCACATGTCAGGTTTCTTGTTTTTTTGTGCATCACATGACAGCCATGCTGAAGAAATGAGTTTTGGGAAAGGCTGAAAATGTGAATGAATGGTTCTTGAAGTTTAGATAAGTCAACTCAGTTAAGGGCGCAAATAGTGCCCATGAAGTTGTGAGAATAATACAACCTGTCATCTAGGCCTAAGTTTTGGTTTCTTCTTTGGGTTTCTGTCTTGTCCGTAACCAATAAAATATTTGAGGGAGAACAGAGAAGATATTTGTTTAGTATTTCCTTCACTTTTACATTTTAGAAATTTTAGTTGTTTTCTCTTTCATAAAATCACTTTACAAAATTACTAAGCATTAGTCTTTTTCAAGTTTATCTTTATTTACATCATGTTTAATAACTCCACACATTACATACCAGCAAGTTTTTTATTTCTCTAATATTAACATATCAACAATTACTAATACATATGATAGAATATTTGAAAAAAAATGTATTAAAAAATATTTCTAATATTTCAAATTAAATATATTATGATGAAAAATAGAGAGTGAAAAAGAAAAAAATGTTCAGCACGTGATTGCGTAGAGTATGAGTCATCAGTGTCACTTTCCTTCATTTTACCGTTTAGAATTTTCTTCTTCTTTTGGCACATTCAGTCATATGTTTTTGAGGCTTTGCCATCTAGGATTATTGCCTGTAAAAGAAATTCCCTCGTGTCTATGGTGTTTTGGGAGGTGTATAACTCTAACTTATAAAATATAGATGTCAATTGAAAATGAGTTAAATTGAAAATACTATATAAAGAAAAACTTTGTAATAAATTTTGAATGAATAGAAAATTAAATGTATACATGAGAGTTAGATATTATTGTTATTTTATTTTATAAATTATAATCTTAGAAAACTTTCCTTTCTTTAAATTTTATCTATAATAAAAAGAGTATTTGATAATTTGTTGTCATATTGAAGATTTGAAGAGCTAGAGTACTAAAGCATCATCGATTGAAGCTTGGTTTTGATATGTATAATAACACTTTTATTTGATTTTGATTTTCTGAAAGTTTATATAAATTGGTTGGATTGGTAAAAAAATTATGAAGTGATATGTAAAACACGTTTTAATCTGAATAAAGTAAATTAATTGTGATATGATAGCTGTTTGGGTGCATAGATTATATGAAATTTTATATGAAATTTTAAAATTAGTAAATTAGATGTTGGTTGAATTGGAGTGGTGTTAATGTTATAATATACATAAAAATATTATTCTTCCATGACATTAGAAAGAGAGAATGAAATGATTTTTTCTTATTTGAAAGTATGTTATCGTTCAAGAGTTTGAGAGAACGTTCAAGTAATATGTTTTAAGTTTGGAGAGGTGATGCACACCTATATTAAAAGTGTAACTATTTGTGTATTTGAAAGTGTAACTATTTGTGACTCATCTTGAACAATAAAGTATTGATTGGATAACTATTTGTGACTCATCTTGAAAAATAAAGTATTGATTGGATACTTAAGAGAGATGATTGTGAAACTTGTTGACTTATTTCTAATAAATGGTTGACATTAATGAAAATACTTATATGTTATGAGATTTTTGCTCAAATAAGGGAACCAAAAAGGATATTACTCTTGGGTTACATTTTCCTCAAACAACAAGAATACAACTCATTTTCCTCAAACAACAAGAATACAACTCAAGTGAGAAAGTGAGAAGGCTGATATCTTATTTGTGGCAGAGGAATCACTAAAGTGAGACAAACTCACTTAAGGGACTGTGTGTTGGAATATGATAATGTTTTGATATGTTGTGTGCTTTATACATGCTTTTCATGACATATTGATGATAATATGATATATAAAAGGTGTGATTAATAATGAAATGCATGATATATGTATGTCATCTTTGGATGACCTTATATAAATATTGAATTCTAATTCGATCATTTTATATATATGTATATGTATTGATATATATAAATTATGTATAGAAGGTTTTAGATAGGTGATTTGTATTGTTCTTGATGAATATTATAGAAATACTCTAATGATATTATGATTTATATTGTGATTTATGTGGTGGTAATAAACATAACACTTGTTAATAGAAGTATTATAGTTTCACTGATGATTTGAGATGATGAAAACTTGAATTAAACTTTCATACGGCTTGATAGAAGGTGAACATCGAATTTGGTAGGTATAAGATGTTTTGTCTCACTGTGATATAAAGAATATATGTTTATCACAGTTTAAAATTATTTTAAAGGATGTCTTGCATTTATTTATTTATGACATGATATATGTTTAAATGTGGCTTTCATTAATATTTATATCCATACTTATATTATTAGCATGATAATAAATGATGGTTCATCATGATAATGAATTTATCCTGTTAGTTATATTATACTAGAGAATTAATGTTAATACGGTTAAATATTTCAATATTAAATATTTCAATGTTATATATATAAATTATATATATATGTATAGTTTTGAGTAATAAGAAAAAAAATTTGTGAGAAGAATTTAAACACCGTATTTTTTTTATACAAATAATTATGTATTGTTTTCCAATTAAAATTTATTTTTATTTTGATAATTTCCATCATTTTTTTTGTTTGTTTTAATATGAAAACTACTGGGATAAAAATTTAATTTAATTGAAAAAAATACTAAAGTACCTGTATATTTAAAAGGAACAAACAAACAGGAGGAAATAAAAAGATTTAGGATTAATAAGATTTGAATTACTCCCACACGTGTCTGAACTTCCACATAAGTTAGTCGTGAATAAAATGTTGAATATAATATATTTATTTGTAAGGACATTATTGATTTGAAAAAAATATTTTTAAAAATCTTACAACACGCTATACAAAAATGTCTTTTCATTGTGATGAAAGACACGTTAGAGTCTGCACTTTGCATTTAATTTGATTGTCTTCTAATTCGGTTTTAATGGTGATGTTCAGTTTTTGTCTTTTGACTTGGTTTGAATAAGAATTTAGGTGAAGAATATGATGAGAACTGTCTTTGGGATGAATGGATGGAATCTTATCTTTGAAATCCAAATAGCAAATTCAATAATGGAAAGTCATCAATTATTGACAAATTCTGTTCCCTCCCTTTTTATCATTAGCTTCTAATAAAAGCACTTATTCACCAGTTATTGAAAGTGTCTTTTTCTTTTCCTCAAGCATGTGATTATTTTCATTTAGTTTATTCAATCCAAGACTCCAACCTATATTGCCAATGCTACGGAAAATATATAGCAAGTATGAATGAAAATATAAATTGTAGTTACCTTCACTCTTAAGTTAGGTTAACCTTAATCTACTCTACGTTACATAACTAATTGATGATAAAAGCTCGATTATGTTTAATGTTTATAATTGACACTTTAATACCAATTATATTATCTACTCAATCTAATATTATAAATATAAAGTTACTGTATATACAAAAATTCAACCCTTTGTTTCATTATTAAACATATATTGATATTTTCTTTTATTATCTCTTTATTTACTCAGTGTGAAAAAATATGTTATAAGTAAAACTTTTTTTATTCAACTAACTATAATGTTAGAGATCGATATTAACTAATTTATTCAACTAACTATATGTTATAAGACTAATTTATATATATATATATATATATATATATATATATATATATATATATATATATATATATATATATATATATAACCTTTATCTTACAAGTTGATTTTGTAAGAATGAGTTAGATTTAAATTTATTTTTTAATATGGTATAATGTCCATCTTAACTAAACTTGATGTGCTTATCGGGTCACCATCTAAATATCTAGTCCCTGCCCACAAGTTGAGCAGTTTGGGAAGAAAATATGTTAAAAATCTCACATCGACTCAAAATAAAATCAATTATAATACATAAATATGAACAATTCTCACTTTACAAATTAATTTTATAAAAATAGTTAAATTTAAACTGACCTTGCTCAATCAAGAAGGTCTCTAGTTCTACTATTATGTAAAAGTTCAGTAAATATGTCTTCTTTATAGTTCAAGAAGTATCCTTTAATCTTATATTGAACGATTAATTACTTATTAAAAATATCTCCATATTTTTACTAATTTGAACGTGGAAAAGTTGATAAGTTTTGAACTTTCTAAAAATCAACCATATGTGAAGTTTTGTTAATGAAAAATTGGTAATGAAAAATGAGAAAAGATGTATACTAAGATAGAAGAGAAGAGAAGGAGAAGAATAAGAGTTGGTGAGAGTGAATGCATAAAGTGAGAGAGTGGTTGGGAAGTGTTGTGGTTGGTTGCAGGAGCAGAAGGTCCTACCACTGTTCCTCTTCTCAGCAATCACCCACGTGCTCTTCTCGTTCTGCCATTTCCCAAACCCACAATTCTCCTCTCTTCATTCTTCTCCCAACATTTTTTCTTTTCAATTTTTTCACGAATTAATATAAACCTATCAAATGTTAGAGATCACGAATTTTTTCAATTTTTTCACGAATTTTTTCACAACTTATAAATTTATAAGTAGATAGTATATTATGGTTATATCATCAGGTTTTTTTGTTGAATATTTAGGCTTAATTTTAGGTGGCTGTCATTAATGCAACCGACGACGTTTTGGTAGTGTTGAGGTGTTGGATGCATACACATAAATCGATATTAATGTTATGAATAATTTTTGTGGAATTATGATCTTTAATTAGCACCACAATTGCATTGATTCGACTTTTAATGTGCATTTTTTAGGGTTTTTCAACACCTGCCAACACGAGAATCAAACTGAAATAGTGAAAAGAAGAAAAAAATTAAGAAAAAAGAAAGAGAGAGTGATGATTCCCGTGGAATCTAAGGTATGGAGTAATTAATTACATACAAAGTGCAAAATGAATACTTATCTCAACTTATATGAAATGAAGAAAAATCAGTAGAAAAAGAAAATAAGAAAATGATTAAATACAATTTTACTCATTCTAGTTTGCTTAACAAAAATGTAATTTCGATCACTTTATTTTAAAATAAAGCATTTGGTTATAGTAGAAAATTTATAATGTTGATTTCTTCAATGTTGTATGTTTTATTTTGATTAAATATTAAACATAACACGTTTACTTAAGGTACTATAGAGAATACGTAATCAATTAAATCATAAAATATATATATATATATATATATATATATATATATATATATATATATATATATATATAAACTGAAAACTAGACCAAAAATGTAGATTCTTTTAACATAATAGTACCAAATGTATTTACTTTAAAATGAGAACCAATATTATCTATTGAGAAAAATAGACACCAAAGTTTTGTTTAAAATTATTTGAAAATGCGAATTCAATATATATATATATATATATATATATATGTATGTATATATAAATGTTAAACTAGTCGTAGTTAAAAATAAAGATTAAAAAAATATCAGAAATTTAAAATTAATGTAAAGACTAAAAATAAAAGTAATCATACTACAGAAATTAAAGACATATTTAATACTTACTTAATGTAAATATAAACTCACTTTAAATGTTTATTAGCATAACATCGTGGGTTATAATAGTTTTACTTTACTCAAATAAGAGTATATCAATGTATAAAATAAGGCTTATAAAATATACAGCTGCAATTGAAGTTAGACTATTTTTTGCATTTTTATGCAAAAAATGAAAACCTAGAAATTGAAGACGTCAATTAAATATGTACCAACCATTTTATTATGATTACAACTTGAGAATAATTTTTGAAACAAATTAATAATACTAGCAAATTTCATTTCTCAAGATAGAAATTCTGTGGAAAACCTATAAGAATAATGTAAGAGTACATCAATGTTTAACAATACATTTACAAACTCAACCCATGAAATAGTAGTGAAGAAAATGGTAAATAGTATCAAGTAAATACACAATTTGTGATTATTTGTGATAATATTATTGAGTAAATCACCCACTTCTTCACGATATAAATCAGTATTTATTTAGTCTCGAAATTATAAAACTTAATATCAAATTGGTCTTTAAATATTATAACTTAATAATAAAATAGTATAGAAAAAAATTAAAGAATGACATAATTTTAACAGTTAATATATGTAAGAGTTAAGTAAAATTTCCATTCTTAAAAAGTATATTTACGAGAACATTTTCTTTGTCTCTTCCTAAATATTTTCTTTTTTATTTAAATGCTATTATATATATATATATATATATATTTGATAATTAGACATTGATTGGCAAATCCCACTGGCTGACGTAGTTGGTGGTGTTCGCACGAACATTTCATAAAGTAATAATATTTTTTGTTTCCATTCACAGAAGAATAAAAAAAGCATTTTCACTTTACCATAAAAATAAAAATGCTCGCTTTTTCACATCGCAGGTAAGGACAACACACTAAAATTTGCATTTTTTTTTCTTTTTCTTTCTTTCATGAGTTTGCAAAAGTGTTGAAAAAGTTTTGAATAGAGAAAAGTGAACACAGCATCTTCTTACAAGAAAGTATTGAATGTGTTCATTTACCTATTTAATTTTAATCTATTTATAGACTTATAATACATCTTCCTATGGATGGACTTAGATAATTACCACAAAGATTCTAAAGGTTAAACGTGTTTAATTAGAGAATAATTTTAAATTTAATTATTATCTTTTGTTTCAGATTTTCAACATGTATTTGGTCATGCAATCCAAAATCATCTCAAGCTTCTATAATATACAACAGTTACTAACAACATACTGGTATTTTCTTAAATATATTAGTTTCACTAGTTTAGAAATGAAACATGAAATAAAAAAAATTTACCTGAATTATTTTATATATTAAAAAATATAGTTTGTAGTTACAATTATGTGACATTATTATATTAGGGAACTCACTCTTAATTTTGTTTCAATGAAAAAATATAACTATTTTTTTTGGAAATTATGTAATTTATAATTCCTAATGTTACTTCTTTTTATTGTAAAATAAATATTTTTTTTAATTCTTCATAAACTGTTTTTTACTTGATAATCAACATTCTTACTTGATCAATGAAAGGAATGGAAAGTTACATAAATTAAGTAACTTTAATGAAATATTTATTGAAGAAACAGTTACTAAATCAGAAAAATATAATATTGAAAATGCTACAAATATAAATCATATTTCTTTTATAAAAAATAGGCGCGTGTTTTTTATATTAAAGAATTGAGAAGGAGAAGATAATGTCCCAACCTAATTTGGAAAAATAATTTTTAATTATAAAACATTCATAAATATATTTACATTGCAGATGAGCGAGAACTTGAAAAAAATTACGAGAAATGGTAAATCACACCTTTAAAAAGTAAAAATGTTATTTTACAATTTATTTTAATAATATATATTATTATTTTAATTTAATAGTAAAAAATAATTAAAATAGTTGAAGTAGATGTTTTTTTAGAGGTGACAACCACATTCTTATAAGACTTATTAGGGGTAGGGTACTCCTCTTTGAGTCAAATAAGAAAAAAGTGATATACAGTAAACTCTATTAAAACAACTTTTACAACAATTTTTTTTTTGTATATTTTTTATTATTGTGTCATATAATAAACATCGACTAAGAGAAAGATAAACCCAAAAAGGTATTATTTTACAAAAATGTTATTCAAACTTTTGTATAAATAAAATTTATTTAAATAACAAATATTATATACAATAAAGTTATTTATTTGAGTAATTAACACAATTATATACTAAGCCTACTAATCAAATTGTAAGAGTGGATTCCTAATTGGTAAACGTAATTAGTGAAATTTCATTAATTTAAACTAATAAGAAAATGTCTTAAGGACACTTATCTGCTTTAAAATGTCTTTTCAGAATGATTTGGAGCTGCTAACGTTATAAACATTTTTGGTTCAGACCTCACTCACTCCTTTGCAAGTCTCAATCTGAGTTTTCACTTCATAATTTTCTGATTCTCTCTCTTTCTCCTTCTCTCTCTCTAATGGCGGCACCCTTTCAATCTGTGGCTGTAAGTTCCAATCTTTCTCTCTCCCTATTTCTGAACACTCAGGAATTTGTAAAGACACTATTGGGCTTTTGCTTTTGAGGCCACTATTCTTGCTTCTGCTGCATTAGCAATATGGGACCATTTTTTTTCTTTACCTCCCCAACTCCAAAAACCTTTTCTTTAGGATGCCATTGTTGTATTATACTCTTCCTTGTGCTAGATCTGAAGCTGTGAGGCTCCTTCCCATGCTTAAATTGCAAGTTGGAAATAGTTTATGCTCTGCTCGATTTGGTTGCTGTCTAGAGTTTTCAGGAAATGAAACACTTTGCACTTTTTTTTTTTTTTTTCAGTTTTCAATCTTTATTTGCTGTTGTGATTTGGTACTCATTCTGCTAAGTTCCTCATTTCTGATTCTGCATGATATGTTCGTGGCCAAGAGGATATTTGCACTGAAAATTAAGAATCTTTTTGTCTTTTTCCTTCTGGGAAGTGTTTGCAAGATCCTCTAAAACATGGGAGGGGGCAAAGCGGTTTGGACTGAAAATACCCGTTTCATTTCAAGTTATCATGTCTTAGATAAGCTTGTTGGATTTTTCTTTTTGCTATAGTTTGAGAAAAAGGTTTGGATTTTACCTTTTTCTAGTTTACCAACAAGAGAGAGAGAGTGAGAGGTTATCTTGATTGACCACTGGGACTGATAGGTGAAGTTAAATTGTATGCTAAAATTGTTCCGCAATCAACATGCACTAAAAGTAGTGCATTCATGAAAATCTTAAGGTGTCTTTAATTGGATTTCCCTGTACCATCTCATAAGAAGGAATCTTCTGCTTACTAATTTATTCAATAAACGTAGGTGTTAAATTATGAGCAAACGAATTGGTTGTGTACAGAATGCGAAGGAAGGGCTAGATAGCACACCGATTTGTGTTCTTATTAATTAAAGATGTGAACACAAACAGATGATACTGGTGCTTAAGAGCATGTTTGGACACAAGTTAACAGGGCCATTTGATGTGAATTTTCATGTACAGATAGAAGCTACTAGTTGTAACTATAGCATCTTTTATGTGTTTGAGGTTATTTTCTTTCCTTCCTAATGTAATGTATCTCCATACACACTGTAAATGTTTGCTGGATTCAGGTACTATGCTGTTGTTCCCTATAGTGAAAGATGAAATTGAAGTCTAAGAAAGGATGGAAGTCCATTGTGCCTCTTCATTTGAAAGGAAAATCATCTACCCGTTTTTCTTTATTTCGCAAAGTCAATTCAGCTGGCTATGGACCTGGCAGAACACCAGTTTATCTGAATGTGTATGACTTGACACCTATGAATGGTTATGTGTATTGGGCTGGTCTTGGTATCTATCACTCTGGTGTAGAAGGTGCAGTTTAAAGCTTTGATGTTGAATTTTGATTCTCTTCTCTTAATGCCAGCACATTATGACTTTAGTAATCTTCTGGCTTTTTTCTCAAATGTATTTTCTAGAGCTCGGGCTTGAGGGATATAAGACACCTCCATTTAAGTATGGATTGCATTTCCAGCATAACAAGAGAGTCAGATAGGGGATGAGACCAAAGTTTTAATCCTTGTGTTATGATACACCATTTCAACGTTGTCAAGTTTTGCTAGGTCATACATTGTTACTGGATATTTTTCTGGAGTGTGCGATAATGATGATTTAGTGAGTCTAATGCTTATAATTAGTGATAAATTCATGGAGAGGAATGTTACCGAAACACTAACACACTTTTTACCATGAGATGAATTTTATTAAGACTTAGAGAATAACATGGGTCTTATCTTAGTCTCTATTCAATGAACGTTAGTATAATTTGATTAGAGATAAGGTCAATTTATAATATTTAAGTAGATAAAGACTTATATTATCTGATAAATTTTACGTGCACTCTACAGTTCATGGTGTAGAATATGCATTTGGAGCTCATGACTACCCAACAAGTGGTGTTTTTGAGGTTGAACCTCGACAATGCCCTGGCTTCAATTTCAGGAAGTCAATACTGATAGGAACCACAGCTCTGGACTCTAGTCAGGTTAGGGAATTCATGGAACGGCAGTCAGCAAGCTACAATGGTGACACATATCACTTAATTGTTAAGAATTGCAACCACTTCTGCAAAGACATCTGTTACAAGCTGACCGGGAAATCCATTCCGACATGGGTAAATCGATTGGCCAGGCTAGGTATTTTCTGCTCTACTTATTTCATTCAGATGGTAGTACACTTTTGCTAGATGGTTAGATGTTCTTGTCTAGTTCGTGAGTGGTTTTTACCCTTATAGTTTGCATTGGTTTATAATTAATGGCATAGTTGTATGAATAGGAAAATGTTGTTTTAATAGCATAGTTAAACTTTTTACAAGTTGATATTTGGATAAATTTATTTCAATATTTAACGTGTGCACAAACTTATTTTGTTTATTTCCACTTATTTTCGTTTCTTAAAAATGTTTATAACCAAGTCCTAACTCAAACAAGTAATTGAGTGATTGAGAGTTTCGACTGACATTTCCGTGTTTTAGAGAAAACTAGTAAACCCAAAGTGATATTGTGTGATCGATCCTCTCATACGTGACTAATGTTGACTCCTTGTGACAGGTTCAATCTGCAACTGCATTCTTCCTGAAGCACTAAGGATTTCTGGTGTGGGGCATGATCCTAATTACCAGCCTCAAGACAGTGAAAAGAAAAAGCTACGAAGTGGCTTCAATTGTTTGTCCTCAATCTCAACGCGTCAAAAGCACCTCTCCACTTCTTCACTTTTTCTACAGTCACCCTTAAGAGGCTGTTTGTCATCGTCATGGCCCTCCTGGGAATTGAGAAAATCCATTAACCGTTCCTTCAAAGAAAGATAACTCAACTTTGAGAAACTAGGAAATCGATGATTGTACCAATCTTGTTTATGCTAGTCTTGTAAGTAGTATTTCTGTTTCGTCACTCAACTTCATTTTCTTTTCTTGTCTTTTCCCGTTAAACCCCTCTCCTGTTTTTTTTATTAATTCTGGTGCTACCTCTGCCATTCATATGTTCATCTGTCCATTTGAAACTAAGATTGATCCTTTTCAAGCTGTAGCGGAAAATTATAATTGAGAGCATCGCCACACTATGACATAGTCTACTATTTGTTTTTGTTTTTGTTTTTTTTTTTTTTATTTTTTTTTTTTTTTTTTTTTTTTTTTTTTATTTATTTATACAGTACCATGTAATGTGCACCAGAAGTTCCATTCCAATTGACTGCCCAAGGTCTTTTGAAATACACGTGAAGTATATATAATTTGAGTTCAATAGTTTAATGGTAATGAACTCAACATAAAAAAAAATTAAAAACTCTAAATAAGAAATCATCGCTAGTTTAAAGATAATTACTGTTAAATGAACGAATTAACTAATAATATACAGTGTTTGTGATTGAATTATAGTAAAAAAATTTATACTTTTACACACTACTTTCTTAAAATTTTACAAATTTTAGTATACGCAATACGTCAGGCATTTTTCCCAAACGTGATATTCTTCTCACCCTACCATGATATATTGATGGAATACATGGGAACATTTGAACAAGTAAATTCAACAGAAAAGCTAGTTTAAATTCTAAAATTTATAAAAAATCAAATTAAATATTTTACATATCTACGATCTTCCCTGCACCCCTAATTCCTCGACGACCGTGAGCTTAAGCACTTGTTAGCTTGAAATCATTACTAGGTTACCGACTAGTAACCTAAACCTTCCCAATCAAAAATTGAAATAATCAGAATCAGCGATTATATGGTAAATCACCTCATTTCGGAGAGCAACTCCCAAAACCTAGGCAAACTGAGCGACCATTCACATATGAATCTAGCCCAGTACCGAATTTCCTAAACTATCTTTTTCTTTCTTAACACAGTACAACCATACCAGCGAATACACTGACCATAAAGTCAAGTTAGCATTGGGAAAACAAACCTGCAGGAACATAAAACAAATGATTAAGATCAAAGTTACATGGCCTTTCTAAAAGAGTATCGCTTACTTGTTAGAAAAAATTTAATACAATCTAGTGACTTTTCTCTATAAGTGTGGAACTTTCAATTGAAACCTTGTGTTTCTTCTCTCATCTATATCATAACATAAACACAAGTAAAAGATTTACGGAAGAAGATACAAGGCTTATGTTAAGATGCTTTAATCCTTCGTGCCTCAATAAAAGTGATATAACAGGATGATTCTAAAGCAAAATAACTTGGACTGCCAGGGTGTAACAACATATTTTCCCCCATCACTACTATGTAATAAAAGAATTAGGATAGTTCTGATTCTATGCACTAGGGTGTAAATTTTCCTTTTTTGCAATATGTTCTACCCATTATATAACCCACTGTTTCACAGGAATAGGAAATTGATTGCTTCATTCACACTAATACTCTTCTGCCCTTTACTCTTTCTGATATCCATTTTGCAATTCATCATTTATGTTAATTTTCTTAAGAGTTAATGCTTGAAAGAGAAGTCATAAAATTATTAAAAACTACAGACTCGTAAAAGTAGTGACATTCTACCCCATTACCAAAGCAAACGCTATAATCACAATCATAGCTTGAATACACTATAAACATTAACTCTTGAATTGGCGCTTCAGCAGCAGATAACTAGCAATTAATTAAAAATCGTCGCTGACCAGTCATTATTTACAATCAAGTTACACAAGAACATATTAGCATTGAAAATGTAAACACCCTTCACTTAAATTCATATGCAAATACTCAAAATATGTTTTTGTTTGGATGAAGAAAACACGAATAATATTAATTTTCTCTAGTCTGGTTAAAAATTATGAAAAAAAAAAAATCATTCATAGAAACAAAAGCTCAATTTTTTCCTTCTATTTTTTCATAGATTGAAATTTAAAACTTTTCTTTTCCCCCTCATTTTTCCCCACTCTAGCAAACATAGGGTAAATGTCAATGAGACTACTGACCTACTGGAACTAAATAACATTTGAGATGCGGCCATGAAATTATCAATTGGTGATGCAAAACACTATGCAGGCTACTATTTACCGTTGAGGGCTGCATGGTATATTCGTTTTTCAGCTAGCCCAATATCTGAAAGTAACAAATTTCCCTGCAAGCAAAACAAATAAACAATATCAATCTCGTATCCACTACCAGCTCCCGATTAAACAGTACAGAGTCCATTATACTCGCCTCTATCTATAAGTAACCACTGCATAGTGAATGCATAACATCGGGTCAAGTAAATTTGCAGGAAAGGATTTGGAAATAAAGAACATAAAGAGGAATGGAGATTTTGATTTTAACCAACTGGTGAAGTGAAAATTAATAGGAACATAAATAGATATTATACCTAACAGCTATAATTTAATCTGTACCAAAAACTTCGCGCCCATACTCAAATAACTACTGTCATTCAATCTTGTATAAAATTTTCAAAACAAGATGTACCAAAATATTCCTACTTGACAACATTATTCCACTCCAATTATTCAAAATTTCAGTTAATAAAATTGATAATAATATTCACTCGATGTGTTCCTTTTGGTCTACTACCAAGCACAGTTTACACTCACTGCTTTTATTCAGTTTTTCAATAATTTAAATCGCCTCCAACAGTGTATAAAGAGTTCACACACAAGATGTCAAACAAAGAAATACGGATCACTCAATCATGTACAAACTATGGTATTCTAAAAATTGGAACGCAAGATCATGACAAAAACTTAAAATTTTGATGAAGTGACCAAAATCATTTTCTAAAGAATTATTGAACAGCATTAGCATGAAATATTACATTAATTCAAATATGCACACACTAATAGATTACTCAAGTCCATCTAAGGGTGGTGATTGTGTATGAGCCACAGAGGTGAGGTAGAAGGCAATACAATTGGTAGGTTTTGTTTCAACTGCCACGACTCACTAATAGATTACTCACGGCAGCAGGGAAAAGAGGAGTGAGGAAGCTGTGTATTTTGTTAGAGGAAATGATTACGAGCAGAGAGAGGGCTAGGGGGAATTGGACGGTCAACGAGAAAGGAATTGGGTCCTTTAGGCATGCAGGACATAAGACCCGTCAAAGACCATGCAGGGTCTACCACATCCATCTTTTCTTTTCATTAATGTTATCATGTTGCTTCTGTTTTGGGGAATCACGAAAAGGTCTTCCGCTGCTTTTATCAAAGATATTCAAAGTTTTATCTCTCTATCAAAACACACGGATTCTCAGTTACATAAACATTGATTCCATCTATAGAATAGAACAGAATAAAATCCTGTTAGGATGTCGTTCTTCATATTAATATTTTAATTATTTAAGGGGGAGTCACATACCTCGCTTGCCATCAACCTTCTAACATTATTAGCATATAGTTTGGGATCATCCTGCTCCTGCTGCGAGGGATAGTAAATGGGCAACTGTGTCACCTCCATATAATTCACAAACTGACAGAGAATTAAAATCACATGACGTACCTGCCAACAACATATGTATATTACACTTTTAAGAATGTAGCTGAGGGATAGGGCAATCATTCAAAATTACATAACCAGCTAGATTCAATGAAAGCCATCATTAGCTCAGCATTAGGAATGTAAAGACAACTTTTATTTTAAAAGAAAAATTGATTGCAGACGAGAACATTTTGTTTCTCCTAGACGGTTAGCACCACTCCTTGAAGTTTAAAGCACAAGAGCTGATCTCTATTGGTCCTGAATGAACTAATTATATTTTACATAACTAGAAAACAATTTAAACAAACAGTTTAGTGAAAACAGGAAAGTCTAATACTATTCAAATGCTTACGCCAGATATGGATTCCCAGGCAGGGCTAAATCTCTGGTAATGATAACTTAAAATTACAGGAAGTACTGGTGCTTTTGCTAAAAAACCGCCAGTCTTGAATGGAAGGAGAAACTCCCCATTTGTGGTTGTACCTTCTGCAGAATATCCAATACAATTAATTAAATGATTATAAGTACATACATAAATATTTATGAACAATTAAGATTTTCCCTGATCAATTGTGATAGTTATTGACAATATAAACTTATGATATACAAGGAATTATAAACTGGGCGAAAAGTTTAACATTGACTGGAATATGACATGCAAACTGACAAAATATTAAAGTTAATAGAAGTATAAAACTAAAGAACTGTAAGGTATAGATTATAAAGAACTATATTTTAAGACAAAAAATGAGATATAGTTAAAAAATATAATTAACAGATGATCTTTAGGTTCAACAAAGAAAGAGGTTAAACTTCCACCTACATTTACAGGGTTAGAACACGGATGCCATATTCAATTGATTACATATGCTTGTGACTGAAGAAACTATTGTAAATAAAAGTAATATACAAGACGCATATTTCATAAGTTCAAGCAAAAGTGGCATTTATAACAATAACAAAATCAACAGAGGATGACTTTTAACCCTCCATCCTCCTGCCCAAAAAAGAAAACATAAAACTAAGAAGATGATAACCTGGAAATAACATCATTGTTGGAGCAGATGCATTTTGGTGAGCTTCCCGAATTCTCTCAGTGACAACAGCTACAGCAAGAAAGGTCACAGTTTAATTTTACTAGACATTTAACAGACTTAAATATGTCAAGTTGCAACACTAGAATTTATATTTAAACAGAGCATTAAGAATCTAAGATCCTCGTTTGACTTGCCAATCACAGGAATATGCACAGTTGGAAGACAATCCAGACACCCCTACACATGCCAAACAGCTAAAGTTCGTCCAGAAGCCTAGAAAGCAATTCAAAAGCTACAGCAAGCAACCAATTAAAATTACGTATAATAAAATAATACTTAATTTTGATATACTGTTAGCATAAAGAAATTATGACGACAGTAAACCATACATAACGCCACCTAACCGAATACATAAATGAAACCTTACACATTAATATGATTTAGAACTTTATCGTGTATAATCAGTATGAAGTGTTTTACTTGATCCAATCAAGTCATAAAGAGTTATACAGCACAAAAGAAACACATTTAAAACATCTGAATTTTTAAATAGCACAATGATTATTCTTTCACTTTCCTGAAACACCAAATAGTTAAATGATTTAATTTCAACATTTAAATAACTATTTGTCTTCACATATTTCAATTTAAAAATAATTTAATGAAGGCTAGAGACAAACAGGAAAATTTGTAACAAGCTTCGCCAGTTTTCTATGGCAGGGATTTCATACGAATTTAAATAGTGCCCACTTTTCATCCTCACCAATTTCAATAACTTGCTATATGAATATCAGCTTTCAAAACCAACTGTTAACAGGTTTATACTATTGGCCGAGATAGATTTCTGAGACACGATATATTCAAGATAATCCAGTTGGAAGTTATTGAATCAAAATCCATCAACCACTGGCCAAGTATAGACTCAAAATTACAAAATTCAAGATCAAATGCCTCAAAAAATACGAAATTTTTTTCTTTAAAAATTTAAAAATTCAAAATCAAATGATCCGACGGAATTTTCATGCCACTCGAGTATGAAGTGAAGAATCACACAAAAGGGAAAGAGGGACAAAGATGGGATTTACTTTATTAAAATTGCACAGACATTCATAATTATTACAAAGTACATACACACCTGAAACACCCTTAAAGTCCGATGACTTTGATTCCCGTTGAACCAAGACGCAGCCAAGGCACTTACTGTTACAACTCGTGAAACATAACATCATATGTAAGCACAGAATTCTGAAAAGCCTACTTATAAAAGCAGGATAATGAACATTTATGGAGATAAAATGTAACATTCTTGTTGATTAACTTTAAGTTGATCATAAATGAAATTTCATAAAGAGGGGAGCACCCCAGGATCTAAAGATGAAGAAATTGATAAATGACACGGACCTGATGAGACCAACAAGAGGAAGTTTAGCCACTGATCTCTTCATCGATGAGATCCAATATTGAAATAAAAGATTTGAAATTTAGAAAAGAAACGTCAGTTGCAAAACTATATGCCAATAATGAAACATGTGCTTAAGATAACTGGAAGGGAGGAAGGACTTGCCACATCACAAACCTTAGCAACAAAACTCGGGAACGAGGCAGACATGTGATACAAAATATCCAAATATGACACATGATTAGATATTATGACACCGGGTCTTGTGTCTTCAGACTGAGCATTGTTCTCCTTCGTACATTAAAAAAGACAGGAAACAAAGTAAGTAGAAAGAATTGAACAGGAAAAATATATTGTGGGAAAAAAAGAAATGATATGGTAGGAAACCAACTGATCAATCTAATCACTGCCCAAACACATTCCCTTCCTTCACCCTTGAGAAGGACCCAAACGGAGGCACAGTTTCTCGTTAGTTACATTGGAAGTAAAAAGGTAAAGAAAATCAGACAATGCACAACTTTCAGTCCAGGCACGTCTGTGTTCGAATCAGCCTTTGCAAAATTAGTACTAATTGATTTTGTTTAAAATTGGTTTGGAAGTGAAGAAATTAAATTAGTGTCCGGGATGTTTTTATTTAAAAAGAAATTTAATAGTAAATTCCAGTATAAAGTTTTCTAATCAACAGCAAAAACTACCATCGTGAACAGTTATCTAAAATCACGCGGAAACATGATCTTAGAAAATTAACATGAATCCAATGCACTTCCTTCCTGTTTGAAACAATTATGAGCATGTGCATTGAAACAAGAAACCACATCGAAATGTTAAAAAAAAAACGTGGAAGTTACACTTTTTTGCTTCAATCTGAACAAAGTTCAACATAACTGACGTTACTTTCAACCAGACAAAAATACTTGTTTCTCAGTATTGTGAATTGGAAAATTTGTTTCTCCGATTGACAGGTTTCAAACTGCAATCCAAACACACGCTTATAGATGAGCATCCAAACACGCTATTGATAAAGTATATCCACTTTTTGGATTTGATAGTAACGAGATATAAGAAAACGAGTAACATCACAGATGCAGTTATGATCAATCTATATATGGAAAGAGATTATGAAAGCAGAATAGTTTTGCTGCGATTAAGTAAGCACCTGCTCGTTGGGGGTGGTGGTAGCGTTTTCAATGTAACTCTGTGGACTCCGATACGTCTGTGTTATCCAATAAAACCCTAACACGAAGAGCATGAGCCTGGAGAGGGCTCTTCCGCATAGCACAATGACGATCCTCCTCCACCCTACAATGTGCGCGAAATCCTCCTGGTGCTCCTCCTCGCGATTCGGGACAGAGCACATCGTGCAAACCCTACAAATCAAGTAATAGAGCAACAAGATGGTGGTTACCGCCACCACCCTCACCGGAACCAGCGTCACAAGCGCCACGCCGAGCAGCACCTTTTCCCGCGTCGGTAACTCACCGCGTCCCATGGAACCGTACACGTCGCGCCGCACGAACGCGGCGAATTTCTTCTCGAGCTCGCCGGAGGAGGCGGCGTCGGCGGGCTTGAGGAGAGGACGCTGGTCCTTGTTCGGGTCGGGTTGTTTGGGCGGTTTGGGATTGAGGTCTTGGAGTTCGGACTCCATGGATGAGAGTTGGAGCGTTAATCATGTGAGCGGTTTTCCATCTGATTTTTGGATGTTTGGGAGAAAGGAAATGGAAATGGTTTTCTTCTTCTTCTGCAGAAACCGGAGAAGATGAAGGATTCTATTTTCAACTGAAGAAGAAAAGAAATGAGTTTTGCTTTTTCTTTTTAATGTTCGAAAAGGAAAAAAAATATGAGAGATAATTGTGAGCCAATAATTTAAATAACAATAATATTAAATAACAGTTCTATAATTACTAAAATAAAATAATAAGAAAAACAGTTTTCCTAAAAAAATAGTTATTAAAATATTGTAAAAATAAGTGAAAAATGGTGCAAACAAAAACATGTAGATATACATTATTATTTCACTTTAAAAATTTAATGCAATTTTTTTTTTTTTTTGTGAAAAAAAAGTTTGTTTCAAAGTAAAATAATGACAGAGTCATGTAAATAGATTTTTAGATTTAATAATTATATAAAAAACAAATACATGATTGAAAAAAAGTTTATTACTCACATCTACTTGGTAAATATTAACTATTTAAAATAATAATAAATATTTCATATCTTGTAACACCATTAAATGATAATAAATATTTTATATATAATGAGACCTTTAAATTAGAAGAATTGTAATTAAAATGAAATATGAATATTATATTATTTAAATACAGAACTTATATTTTAATATTTTTTAAATTTTTTCATAAATCAGAACTTATATTAAGAATCTTAGTGGAAAACAAAATAAATATATTTGAGTATATTTTTTTTCATTTCAAGTTAGTTTTGAAATTTTTTGCATGCATTGGGACAAAAAGTCTTGTATATAGTCATTTTAGGGTAATTATAAATCTTTGTTAGTTAGAAATTATAAGGTACATTAAATTTTTTTATGTAGAAGTTTAACCTTTATGTGTAATAAGAGAAGTTTAACTTGAATTTTTAATTAGCCTTTAATATATAAAGGGAGTTCTCTGTGTTTTGATAATATTTTGGGATAGATAATAAAAGTTTACTTGATTACATAATTTTAATTTTGATGTAAGATTTGTATTTTTGTTTGTAAATATGTAAATGTTAAAAACAGAGTAGAATACTATTTGAATTTTTGACTAATAAATATTTTTAAAACATTATCTTAATATATTTTATGTGCTTTGTTATTTTTCTAATATATAACGATCATATGTTAGAAGTAAATAATATTATAAGAGAACAAATTTCAACAAAAAGATAGATATATATATATATATATATATATATATATATATATATATATATGTATATATTTA
>Ga0209489_104979_pt1 | contig 23735 bp, 17 predicted proteins | sample SiratrowhiteBW_FD_187527 | JGI IMG/M metagenome (GOLD analysis project Ga0209489, IMG submission 187527) | Root nodule microbial communities of legume samples collected from California, USA - Siratro white BW (SPAdes) (version 2) | ecosystem: Host-associated > Plants > Roots > Nodule | place...
ATTCAAATTTTTCAAATAAAAAAAAAAAAAAAAGACTAAAAAAGAAAAGGTGGTGATTTTAAAAAAATAAAATAAAATAAAATAAATAATTAATAATAAAAAAACGAAAATAACAAAACTAATAAAATAAAAATACATAAATTAAAACAGAATCTGAAAAAAAAATAATAAATAAATAAATAATAATAAAAATAAATATAACAATAAAAATAACTGCTTTCAAACATGCTTTGCAAGTTTAAGAAAAAAAATAAAAATAAAAATAAAAAGTAATAATAAATAAAACAATAAAGAAAGAGTCAGGTCAGATAACAACCCACATGCTCCACTACATAAAAAAAACTAATAATTAATAAAAATTATTACCGTTGGAAAATGACTTAAGTCTCATTCCTAGGTAGATTCATCTTTAATATTAATTTTTTTAAGGAAAAAATAGATAAAACAAGGAGAATGGGTCAAAGAGTGGTAACTTCTCTGAACCACCTTGATTTTAAAAAAAATAAAAATAAAAATAATAATAAGGCAAATAAAAAAGGGAGATAAAAGCACACGTAGGAGGATCATCATTTTTTGGTCACAAAAATAACACACGTGGGGAGGAACGAAGAAAAAAAGCAGAGAGATAAAGTAGAGAAGAAGAGAAGATTGATTCTCCTATCTTACTATCCACAAACTGAGAAGCAAGGAACATTTGAAAAAGGAGAAAATCATTTTTGAAGAACGTTCACAAGTATGATTTGTAAGCTTTAGATTTTCATATGGATCTTGAAGTTTGAAATTTGTAAATCATGTGTTCTTATCTTCATGTAATGTTTTTTTTTATTTCTCCATCATTTCATTTTCATATAAAGATAAAAAAATAAGAAAAGGGAGGACCTTTAGCTCTTTGTGGCATTTTGTTTTTTTTCTTATTTCTTAAATAATATAAAATTCATCATATTCCATCTTCCATACATTAGTCTCTGTATTTTGTGCTCCCAAAACCACTCCAAAACAGTCTCAAAACGACTTTTGCCGACACCGCCATTTTTCCAAGCCACCAACAGCCACCATTTACCTCCAAAAATAGCCACCATGTAGTCCCTTTAATCTCAACAAGATGCACCCAAAACAACAGCCAAACAATACCCAAAACAGCACCATTTTTCCTCAAAAATAGCACTAGTTTTATCTATAAAACGACACCACTTTACCTTCAAAACAGCACCAAAACAACCATGAAAACGCCACAAAAACGGTGCAAAAGACGCCCCGTCGACGGCGACAGCGGCCGCCGTCGCGCCACCTCCGCCGATGGCGTTCATCGTCGTCGCCTGCCACCTGTCACTGCCACCTGCATCATGCCCCTCGTCGCTGCCGCCTTCATGTCTCCACAGCATGTGCCCTCAAACCCTAATGAGTTTCTGGTTAGTGGGGGTGCTCTTTGCACCCCACCTGTTGGAGCTTGCACCCCAGTTTTTTGCAATTCCCAAAATGCCCCTGTTGGATTTCTGATTAGCAGATCTACTTCCTGCACCCCCATTGATTAAGTTTTGCACCTATACACCTCTCAATTACCAAAATGCCCTTAACCCAAGATTGAGTTTCTTATTGGTGGTGTTACTTCCTGCACCCCCATTAATTAAGTTCCGCACCCACACTCTCCACAATTACTAAAATGCTCTTAACCCAAGTTGAGTTTCTTATTACTGGAGTTACTTCCTGCACCCCCATTAATTAAGTACCGCACCCACACTCTCCACAATTACCAAAATGCCCTTAACCCAAGATTGAGTTTCTTATTGGTGGGGTTACTTCCTGCACCCCCATTAATTAAGTTCCGCACCACACTCTCCACAATTACCAAAATACCCTTAACCCAAGTTGAGTTTCATTGAGTCATGTTCCATTTTTGCATGTATGATTTCATTAAAATTAAAATGTCAATTCTATGTTGCATATAACTGTCGCATGTTATTTTCCAACACCAAATTTGATATATACCCCAATCCTTAAAGCCCAGGCTTTAAACCTGGCACTGTTCCTCAAAGCCCAGGCTTTAAACCTGGCACTGTTCCTGAAAGCCCAGGCTTTAAACCTGGCACTGTTTCTCAAAGCCCAGGCTTTAAACCTGGCACTGTTCCTCAAAGCCCAGGCTTTAAACCTTGCACTGTTCCTCAAAGCCCAGGCTTTAAACCTGGCACTATTTCTCAAAGCCCAGGCTTTAAACCTGGCACTGTTGCTCAAAGCCCAGGCTTTAAACCTGGCACTGTTGCTCAAAGCCCAGGCTTTCAACTTGGCACTGTTCCTCAAAGCCCAAGCTTTAAACCTGGCACTGTTCCTCAAAGCCCAGGCTTTAAACCTGGCACCGTTCCTCAAAGCCCAGGATTTATACCTGGCACAGTTCCTCAAAGCCCAGGCTTTAAGCATGGCACCGTTCCTCAAAGCCTACACTTTAAACCTGGCACCATTCCTCAAAGCCCAGGCTTTAAACCTGGCACCGTTCCTCAAAGCCCAGGCTTTAAACCTGGCACTGTTTCTCAAAGCCCAAGCTTTAAACCTGGCACTGACGCCATTCACTTAGCCTACTTTTAAACACAAGCTTTCAAAAATTCTGAAATATCAAACCGATTAACAATTTTATCAAGAAAGAACTACGTAACCCTGATTCTCCATCCCTGATGGAGATACGTAGGAGCAAGGTCAAACCTTGTCGGGCTCCCTAAAACGAAAAAAAATATTTGTTTGTTTTATCTTAATCTCTTTCTTGGGAAAATAAGTGTTTTAAAAAAATCACACTCACACTACGTATTTAATTAAAGGTACCGTCTTAAGACGGGCGTTGTGGAGGTGCTAACACCTTCCCCACCGTAACCGACTCCCGGACTCGAAATCCATTTTCGCAAACTTGCCTTATCTTGTTTTTGGTTTTCCATAGTTTTTCCTAATAAACTATGGTGGCGACTCCTCTATTTTGAAAATTAAAATAAATTATTTTTGTTCGTCGTCCCCGTCGTGGCCCCGGTTGCGACAGGATGAATCGGTTTTTCACCCAAAACATACCCATACTATTTGGAGTGCAGTGTTTATCGTTTTCCTTCTTGATAAATGTTTTATTTGTTCTTTGACGATTTTTCCCAGTCAGGATACCACCAGAGCAGGCTCGAGGCAGGAAAAGTTAAAAACCGAACCCAGATGACTCGATTTCGCACCCGAAACATACCCACACTGTTTGAAGTGCAGTTCTTATCATTTCCCGTCAATGCAGCTGAAAAACGTTTTGATCGAATTTTGACGAATTTTCTAGGCCCGGATACCACCACAACAAGCCCAAAGCAGGGGAAGTTGAAAACTGAGCCCGGATCACTCTGTTTTGGTCCCGAAACATACCCACGATGTTTGGGGTGCAGATCTTATCGTTTCCCGTCAGTATAGCTAAAAAATGTTTCGGTCGAATTTTGGAAACTTCTCCTAGCCTGGACACCACCGGAGCAGGCACGGAGCAAGCAAAGTTGAAAATCAAGACAGGATAAATTGGTTTTTCGTCCAAAACTTACCCACACTGTTTGGGGTACAGTTTTTATTGTTTCCCGTTAGTACTACAGAAAAACACTACGGTCAAATTCTGACAACTTTTCCGAGCCCGTACACCTTTGCAGTAGGCCTAGAGCAGGCAAAGTTGAAAATCAAGGCCGGATAACTCGGTTTTCCACCCGAAATATACCCACAACACTAGAGCAGGACAGAGCAGGCAAAGTTGAAAATCGGGCCCGGATGACTCTGTGTTGCACCCAATATATACACACAACTGGTTGGGGTGCAATTTTTCTCGTTTCCCAACAATGCCGACTGAAAAATGTTTCGATCGAATTTTAATGACTTTTTTGGGCCCAGACACCACCGGAGTAGGCAAAGTTGAAAACCAGGCCCGGATGACTCTGTTTTTTAACCGAAACATACCCACAATGTTTGGAGTGCAGTTGTTATCGTTTCCCATCAATACAACTTAATAATGTTTCGGTCCAATTTTGACTACTTTTTCGGTCCCCAACATCACCGAAACATGCCCGGAGCAAGCAAAGTTGAAAAACAGGACAGGATAAATCGATCTTTCACCCGAAACTTACCGACACTGTTTGGGGTGCAGTTCTTATCGTCTCACGTCAGTACGTTTGAAAAATGTTTCGGTTGAATTTTGATGACTTTTCCGAATTTGGACACCACCAGAGTAGCCCAAATCGAGCAAAGTTGCAAACGACCCCTGATGACTCTGTTTTGCACCCAAAACATACCCACAGTGTTTGGGATGTAGTTCTTATTGTTTCCTGCTAGTACAATTGAAAAATGTTTCGGTCGAATTTTGACAACTTTTTTGGGTCTAGACACCACCGGAGCAGGCCTTGAGCAGACAAACCCAGATGAATCGGTTTTGCACCCGAAACATACTCACACTATTTGAGGTGCAGTTCTTATTGTTTCCCTTCAGTGCGACTGAAAAATGTTTCAGTCGAATATTGACGACTTTTCTGAGCCTGGACACCACTAGAGTAAGCAAAGTTGAAAACTCGGTCCGGGATGACTCGGTTTCACACCCGAAACTTACCACAATGTTTCAGATGCATTCTTATCGTTTCACGCTAGTACGAATGAAAAATGTTCCGGTCCAATCGTGACGACTTTTCCAGGCTTAAACAGCACCGGAGCAGACCCAGTGCATGCAAAGTTGAAAATCAGGACAAGATGAATCAGTTTTTCACCCAAAACATACCCACACTGTTTGGGGTACAGTGCTTATTGTTTCTCGTCAGTACGCCCAAAAAAGTATTCAGTTGAATTTTGACAACTTTTACGGGTTTGGACATAACCGAAGTAGGCCCAAAGCAAGCAAAGTTGAGAACTGGGCCCAAATGACTAGATTTTTTACCCGAAGCATAGTCGCACTGTTTGGGGTGCGACTCTTATCCGTTCCCATCAGTAGGGCTGAAACATGTGTCACTCAAATTTTGACCAATTTTTCGGGCCCCGACACCAACAGAGCAAGCCCAGTGCAGCCAAATATTTAAAATTGGGACAGGATGACTCTGTTTTGCACCCAAAACATACCCACACTATTTGATGTGCAGTTCTTATCGTTTCCTGTCAATACAGAAAAAAAATATTTCAGTCAAATTTTGATAACTTTTTTGGGTCCGAACACCACTAGAGTAGGCGAAGTTAAAAACCGAGCCCAGACGACTTAGTTTTACACCCGAAACATACCCACACTATTTAGGGGGAAATTCTTATCGTTTTCTGTTAGTACGACTGAAAAATATTTCAGCGAAATTTTGACGACTTTTCCGAGCCCAGACACCTCTAGAGTAGAACCGTAGCAAGCAAAGTTTAAAACTAAGCCCATATGACTCAGTTTTGCACCTGAAACATACCCACACTATTTTGGGTGCAATTTTTATCGTTTCCCGTCAACACAGCTGAAAAATGTTTGGGTCAAATTTTGATGACTTTTTCGGTTCCGGAAACAACGGGAGCAGGGAAGGTTGAAAACCAAGACCGGATGAGTTTATGTTGCTCCCTAAACATACCCAAACTGTTTGGTTTACAGTTCTTATCGTTTCACGTCAGTAACCCTGAAAAATGTTTCGGTCGAATTTGGATAGCTTTTTCAGACCCAGACAACACCGTAACAGGCCCCGAGCATGCAAAGTTGAAAACTGACCTCAGATGACTCAATTTTGCACCCGAAACATACCTACATTGTTTGGGGTACAATTCTTATCGTTTTCCATCAGTAAGCCTGAAAAATGTTTCGGTCAAATTTGGACTGCTTTTCCAGGCCCGGACACCACCGTAGTAGGCTCGAAGCAAGAAAAGTTGAAAACCAGACCCGATGACTCGATTTTGCACCCTAAGCATACCCACACTATTTGGGGTGCAATTCTTATTGTTTCCCGTCAATACGGCTGAAAAATGTTTCGGTCAAATTTTGACTACTTTTCTGAGCCTGGACATCACCAGTGCAGGCCAGGACTAGGCAAAGTTTGAAACCAGACCCGGATGACTCGATTTTGCACCCTAAACATACCTACACTATTTGGGGTGCAGTTCTTATAATTTTTCGTCAGTACGACTGAAAAATGCTTCAGTCAAATTTTGACGACTGTTTCGGGGCCCAGACACCATCGCAGTGAGCACGAAGCATGCAAAGTTGAAAATCAAGACATGATGAATCGGTTTTTCACCCAAAACATACCCGCAATGTTTCGGGTGCAGTTATTATAGCTTTTGGTCAGTATAGTTGAAAAATGTTTCGGTCAAATTTTCACGACTTTTCTGGGGTCGGACACCACCGGAGCAAGATAGTGCAAGAAAAGTTGAAAACTGGACCCCGATGACTATGTTTTGCACCTGATACAATGTGGGACTATGGTATCCTAGAGGAGCCCTACTAAGCTTAATAGGATACTCGGGCTCGGATTTTACGGGTTGCAAGCTAGATCGCGAAAGCACTAGCGGGACATGTCATTTACTAGGAGCTAGCTTGATATTGTGGGACAGCAAAAAACAAGCCTGTGTGCTTTTTCAATTGTTGAAGCTAAGTATATAGCTGTGGGAAGTTGTTGTGTGAAAATAGTGTAGCTTAAATAACAACTAAGTGATTATGGCTTATATCTTTCCAAAATTCCTCTTAAATGTTATAACACTAGTGCAATTAACCTAACCAAGAATCCTGTGCAGCATTCTAGGACAAAGCGTATTGAGATCCGCCATCACTTCATAATGGATCACGTGAGCAATGGAGATTGTGAGGTTTAATTTATTGAAAATGATAAACAACTAGCTGACTTCTTCACCAAACCTTTACTAAGAGATAGGTTCAATTTTCTAAGAACCGAATTGGGTATCTTAGATGCTTCTAGTGTTCTGAATGGATAATGTCTCAATAATTATGTGATTATGTCTTTAATTTAGTAAATTTTGATGCCTTGAAACAGTTGGAGCAGTTCCAACAAGGTATTAGCATTTGGTATTTTAATTGATTGATTCTCATTTTTATCTTGTTAAAATCTGCTGATGTTTTCAATTTAGTACTTTTAACAGACTATTTTTCGAAAACAGCTTGTTATAATTCTGAGAATTCTTTTAAAGTGCTTGTTTCCAGTATTTCAACATGTTATTTTTCGAATTTAAGTTACTGTTTTCTTGGAGCAGTTTATTTAACTAGTTAATTTCAGAAAACTTATTAAAATTTGGGTTCCATAATTTTAATTTGCTATTTTTCAGAATTAACCTGTTAAATTCACTAAACAAATTTAAAATCTAGTTGTTTTGTGCAGAAATGGTGAGAATAATTTGTCTTTCAAGCTTACAGGAGTAAACCAACGGATTATGAGGGGTTCTTCAACATGTTGAACCTGTGACACTCATTGGAAAGGGACAAAAGATTCCAAAATAGACAGAGCATGGCATGGCTGTTCAACCAGTCAAAAAGAAAACTTTGTTGTTAACAGATTCAATTTTAGTTGTGCAGAATGTAATCCTTGATTGGGCAGGTATTGAACAGCCTATTAAATAATGTGTGCAACAAGTTTTGTTTCATCTTCACACACTACACAGTATAATGCTTTATCACTTTGAAAAATTGTTCTGAATACATACGTATTCTCGAGCACAACACTATACCACAAAACACAATTTTCATATGCATAATTTTTTGCCATTCGGCATCAAATTCTCTAAAACCAGCAGCCATGTCCTCCTAAACTCCAACCAAGCGAGCAAAAACACAATCTTCCACTCAAGATGATAAGTATGGTCATTTGGAAAATTGGTTTAGGGGAGAACCAATCCAAATGCAAAAATACCTCCATGAGTTTAGCCGAAAGAGCATTATAGCTCCCAAATATATAACCACTGAATGGCTAAAGGAGCAACGGCTGGAGGAGGTTAGAAGCATGATCAACCATCACAAACTCAAGAAGTTTCTTGGTTTAACTGGCTGCATCTATTCGGACTTGGTAAAGGTATTCTACACAAACTTAGTCTTTGATGGGGAGAACATGTGGAGTCATGTTAAGGGAGTTGGTAAGGAGATATCACACAATATGTGGATTGCTATCACTGGATTGAAATATGAGGGACTGAAAGTAGAGAAAGGCACTATTGAGGAGTTCAACAAAGCTCAGTTTTATCGTTCTTGCATGAGGAATCCATTAGAAGAAGTGAAAAGCTTTGGAGTAGGCAAACTTGCAATAACACCACTGATCCTGAAGTTGTTGATTGTGTGGATCATTACTCCAAGAGGTTGCAACCATGCTACTTTTACAAAAGAAGATCTCATGCTCCTATATTGTCTTATTAACCGAGTGAAAGTGAATTGGGTCTTTACCATAAAGAATCACATGATAAAATTAGAAAGGCTAACTGATTATAAGTTGCCTTATGCGATTCTGATTTCGAGAATGTTGGAGTTCTTTGAAGTTGATTTAGAACATGAGTTATCATAAATACTTAAGCAAACAAGTGAGATCAATCAATCCATGCTAAATAGAATTGGTTTGCAGAAGATAAATGGAAGTTGGACTTATAAAAGAAAAGAGATTGAAGGAGTTGGACCAGGTGGAACTGTTGAACAAGAAGGAGTAGAGGTTGTTGATCCTGGAGTTGCTGCATTGGTTCCCTATGTGCCTCTTATCCAAAGAGGAGAACTCCTCTCACATTTTGAGCCTATGGTGAGGGGACGACTAGATCACATTTTTGAAGAACAACGCATGTGCCATGAGTACTATGCTGACCATTTCTAGCATCTCCATCAACAAATTGATGATGTTCAAGACACGCTGAACAGCATGGGAATGTAGACTATCCATGCATGTTTTCACTACTACATAATTCTCATTTTGCATCCCATGCTATCTCACTATCATGCTTTGTTTTCTATTTTTTTTATTTTTAATTCCTCCCAAATTGATGAAAACAATTGGGGGAGAATATGTATGGTTTTATGATGGAGGACGGCTTAGGCAAGGTCCAGTCACAAGATCTATGATCAGACACCTTCAAGCCAGTGAAGAGTCAGAGGCACCTGTGCAGATCAAAATGCTAAAGATCTTTTGATAAAATTATAAAAATTAGAATAGGGAAATTTATTTTTTGTAAATAACCCTAGGTGCCTTAGGGTTTGTAAAGGCACCTAGGTTAGGGTTTTTAGTAGCGCCTAGAGCACATGACATGTGGCACATTTCCATTGGAGGAGGGTTGCATGGCGCTAGGGTATGTGAGAAGCTTGCTCCACACGCTAGGTTACCCTAACTCTAGCATGTGGAGCAAGTTAGGGTTTCTAACCCTAGCTTTTCCTACACGCCACTTAGATTGCTTGCTTGAGAATGTACTAGTTCATCTCTTCTTCTATAAGTAAGAGGTTTAGGAACCTCTCTTGTAAGCTTGGATTACCTTAATGAATTGTTGTTGAATTTTCAGCTTGTTATCAAGTTTCTCTCTTTGAGTTGCTTCTCTAATAAGCTCTTGGAGAACCCTAGAAGGTTGGCCTCACCTCCTTCTACTAGTTCCTTCATCATCTTTCCACCAATTCCACTAGAAGAAACCGTAGCTTCTCCCTAATTCCTCCATCTCCACGGTTCAATTTTCATTTCCATTGCTTCCGCCTTTCAAGAAGAGATTATCCTTGGTTTTGTTCGGTGTACGATGTTTCTTCTTCACCACAACACTTGAGGTGATGGAGAAGCTCCTAGGTGCTCTAGCTTCTTGCGCAAGCTCCAATGGATGTAGCACTTGTGGAAGCCTTGTTGCACCAAATAAATGGCATGAAAGGAGCTTCTTATGGTGCGGAAGCAATGTGTGATGGAAGAGGAACCGTGGAGGAAGCAAACATATGGAAGAAGTGTGGTGGTTATGGTGAAGTAGATGGTGAAAGCCTTGAAAGGGGTTGGGCCAACCTTCAAGAGAGAGAGTTCCTAGCTTCTAAGAGAAGAAACTCAATGTGAAACTTGGGCAATGTGTTGAAATTTGGGTAGCATATCATTACTCTCAATCAAGTCTACAATGGAGGTTCTTAAACCTCTTTTTTATAGAAGAAGAAAAAGCTAGTAACTTCTCTAGCAAGCTAAAGTAGTGTGTAAAAGAAGCTAGGGTTAGAAACCCTAACTTGCCTTGCAAGCTACATAAGTAGAGTGTAGGAGAAGCTAGGATTAGAAACCCTAGCTTGCACCACACACTAGGGTTAGGATAACCTAGCTTGTGGAGCAAGCTTCTCCTAAACCCTAGCGCCTCATTCTCTTCCAATGAGAAGGCGCCACATGACATAGCTTCTAGATGCTTCTAAAAACCTAACCTAGGTGCCTTTACAAATCCTAAGGCACCTAGGGTTTATTTTTACAAAGGAGAAATATGTTCTACAATATTTTTACAAAGGAAAATTTTCTACAACATTTTTATAATTTTCCACTAAAGCTTAGAGTTGTCAGCATCTTGATGTCTGTTGGTGCCTTTGACTCCTCCTAAGCTTCAATGTGTTTGGTCATGGATCTAATGATTAGACCTTGCTTGGGCCTTTGTCCATCATGAGGTGTGCGCAAGAATCTAGGAGCACCTAGGAGGCTCTTCCATCATTTTATGTGGTGTAATCTTACTTTAAATATGTTTTCCCCTACACACGCACCGCACTGCTAAACTGCTAAGAATTTTAACTTATTGTTTTTATTTTGGTATATTGTTGCACTTTGGTTTTGGTTTGGAAAATGTGTTTAAGTGTTTTGCATGCCTCAAAGTATGGGGGAGAGGAAAGCATGAGATTCACAAATGCAACTACCTGTAAACCACGAAAGTCTCTTCATCAAGTTGGGGGAGATTGTTAGAGTTGAAAAAGATGCTCTTCGATTGAAGATTTGACAAAGAGATTCCATGAAGACTTGATTTGGTTGAAGAAAGGCTTTAGATCCTTGGTTTGGGGTAGTATAGATATAGTTTAGATCGTATTTGCATTCGTCTGTGTCTCTTTATCATTTGCTTGCAATGTGCTCATGGAAATCAAGTGAAAAAGCATTTTTGAAAGTGTTTTAGAAAATAAAGTTGTTGCAGAACACAAACAACATGTTGTTTCTAGAAAACAATTTGTTACTTTTGTGTTTAAGTAAAAACAACCTGTTAATTTCCAAAAACAACATGTAGTTTACATTTAACAGTGTTGGCTGGCTCTATAAAGGCATTTGTGCAGCGCGTTTTTTGTATAGATTTTGATTAGAAAAGCTTTGAAATACTTTCTACAGAATAACTTGAGAGCTTCTTGGAGAAAACACCTTCAAAGTGAGAGAGATTGATCAATATTTACCAAAGATCATAATGGTTTCTCATTCTTGAAGGAAGCTTTGCATGTATATGGTTTAGAAAGGCATTCAACAATTGTTCTTTGTAGAGATAAGTGTTTCCTTTTGCATTAAGTTTGGTTTTATGCTGCTGTAATGCCGTCTTGAGATTGTATTTCGTTTATCATTCATTACTTGCTAGTATAATGCTTGAATAAGATATTTGAGCATTGTTTGTCTTGAAATCTTGTGTGTTTTCGTTTTGGCTGTATAGTTTACATCAAACACTGCAATAGGGTTCTCCATTTAGCACTAGGGTGGTGCATCTAATGTGGTAGGATTTTGCATAAGGGGTATAGGCAATCTTGTAGGGTTCAAGATTGATTCTTGTGTGTGTTTGTGTTTGTAAACTTGTGAATTTAGTGGAAATCTTTGTATCGTTGTGCAAAGGACAGGGCATAGCTCTTGAGAAAGAGTGAACCAGGATAAAAATCATTGTGTAATCCTCTCTTCCCTGCACTGTTTCCATTCGCTAACCGTTCTGCAACATTTTCGTTTTTTACTGGTATAAACAACTTGTTAAAATCTAAAAGCAACATGTTGTTTTTTTGGACAACACTCTATATTACACTTTGGCATCAAATTTAGCTTGTTAAAATTGGGTTTTAATCTATTAAAATTTTGGAAATCAAGTACGGTGTTGTATTTCAGAATTCTTGTTAAAAACCTTGTTCCATTGAATCTGTTTAAAAGAGCAATTTATCAGTTTTATAAAACACGGTGTTGCTTTTCTTAAAACTGTTTTTTGCTTAAATTGTTATCGTTTCAATTTCAGTTTTCACCTTCAAAGTTTGAATCTTTCTTGATAATTATTAAAGTACAATTTCTAAATATAGTGCAAAATCTTTGTTGTGACATTTATTTGCAAACTGTTTTAGTCTAACTCCTGCAAAATCTTTGTTGTGACATTTATTTTTTTTCTGTAGTATTAACCAAGTAAATTGACTTGTCTTTATTGTTTGACTAACTTGCTAAAAAAATCTCTTTTATGAATTGTTTTTCAAATTAGCAAGTTTCTTTTAAGTTTAGAACTTTGATCACTACATAATTCTTCTGTACGGATTTAGACTCTGTTGATAAAAGTATTTTCAAATCTGATTTTTTCTAGTTGTATAAATCACTACCACTGGTTAGTAATTTTAACTGGTTAAAATCAGTTCTTAACAAGCTGTTTTTCTCCTGGAATTGAGAAAATTTTTCTAAGTCCTGGAAAAGGAATTTTAACCTACTATTTTGTAATTCAACCTGTTATTCTACTGTTCCAATTATGCCAGAAAAATTCAACCTGTTATTGTTGCGATTTAACAAGTTGTTTTTCACTGGTTATACATAATTGAAGAATTTTTAACTTGTTCTGCAATTTAATTGGTTGTTTTGCACATCTATTACATTGTAAAGAAAGATTCATAAAAATACCCATTCATACTTTCTTGATTTCCAAAAAGAGTTAATAGTTCAGTTCCACCCTCCCCCCTCTCCCTCTCTTGAACTTTGGTCATCATATGTTTCAACATTTTGATTTATCAATGATCACCAAGCAATATATCCACAAAACAGACAATCAAAAATGCAAACAACAAGCTATGATGTAATAAATGTGTGCAACTAGTAAAAACAGTTAGCTAAAATACCAAAACAGTTGACTGAATTTCCTTTCCAACACTTAGAAAAATTTTAACAACTTCAGCAAAAAAACAGTTAGCTGAAATCATATTTTAATTAATTAAAATTCTTGAACATAAGCAATTTTCAACCAAAACACATAAATTGTGTTGTAATTGATTTTCTCAAAATGACTTTGTGCATATGCAATACAAGAAAGCAAAGATCAATAATTTTGAAGAGAAAACACTTGATAAGAACAGTGAAACAATTAACCAAATGAATTGAAGAATGGTAGTGAAAAGAAATAACGCAATTTTGTTGTAAAAACAGATTCAGTATTGACCAATATGTAGAGCTTTGCTACACAATTCAAATCAAAGTCAGTGTAAAAAAAATTGATCAATCAACTTGCCCAGAAAAATAGTTTGTTAAAAACTGAAGACAATTGACAAAAAATCTTAAAGCAATGTGGTGAAACAGAATTTTGCAATGCAGCATTCAAAACAGATTTGGTTTCAAAACTATGTGTAGAAAATACTTTGCAATATAATCCAAACGTAACTTCATTGAAGATGGATCAAAAGAATTATATCAGTTATGTTAAAACTTATAAACCAATGTGTAAGTTTTGAAAAACAACTAAATCTAATATGTTCTTGCCAAGAAAACCAATTATGAACAAATTTAATCACAAACCAGAAAAATAGCTCCTTGATCAAGTGAAAGTGATTGGATTCGAAAGATAAAACCAAGTTTTTAAACCAGAAACCAATACAATATCAATTACTCAAAGTTTTCAGAAAAACAGTTGATTAAAAAAATGATTTAGTTGATTGTTTTTGCTGCCAGAGTTATATTTAGGTTGTTGTCTAGAAAAATAGTTGATTGTTTTGAGATTTTAACAAGTTGTTTATGCCAGTAAAGTGTGAACTAAGGAAAAGTAATACACGAATGATAAAGGAGCAGGGAAAAGAAGATCACACAGGGATTTTTATACTGGTTAACTCTTCCTTAAGAGCTACATCTAGTCCTTTGCACAACAATGCAAAGAATTCACTCAAAACAACAAGTTTTTACATACAATTACACTATCAAGACTCAATCTTGAACCCTACAAGATTGATTCTACCCTTATGTTGAACCCTACCACATAAGATGCACCACCCTAGTGCTAAATGCAGAACCCTGTTGCAATGTAATATGCAAACTTACAACAAAAACGAAATTCCAATCAATTACAACACAATCTATACTCAAACACCCTATTCAAGTATATATCTACCAAAGAACATGTAATTTTCGAATTGCAGTCCTTAATATCACAACACAACAACCTAAAACCAATCAATTTCAAGCAAAAATCCCATTCAATAATGAGAATCCATGGTGATCTTGAGTGAATCTTGATCAACCTCTCTAATCTTTGAAGAAAACTCTCCAAGAACTCTTAAGTGATGTTTTGAAAATGTTTTTCAAATTTTGCAAAATGAATTTCATGCCAAAAACGCACAGCATGTAAGGCACGGGATTTAAAGAAAGAAAAACAGAGGCACACAACCCCTGCACCTCCATTTTCCTTTTCTTCTTTTCTCTCTCTCCCTCAACCAAGCTCTTCCTTCTCTCTAATTTTCCTTCTCTGTATCCCATCTATTTTAGATTCCAATCATTTCTAACTGATCAGAATCTCAAACAGAGTAAGTTCATATTTGCTCTAAAGATCTCTTATTCTTTATTTTTCCTTAGGTTTTGTCATCAATCTTAGTAGGGACAGTTGAGAAAATTATTTCTCTCAACTTAATTAAGATTATACTGAAATTTGGTTTTGTTTTGATAACTTGTTCTAGATCCCTAAGGATTGGGTTAGTGTTATACTAACTAGTTTTGAAGACTTGTTTTGGAGATCGTCATCTCAGGTAAGGGAAGTTAGTAACTTCTTTTTATACTAATTAGTTACTTTCAAATAGAACTTTAAAATATTGAATATATGATTGTCAGTGCTCAAGTCTTTTTTGCAGGTCTGACTGGTCCTTGAGCACTGAATGAGTTTGATTGTTTATATTGATTTGGTGGGATCAATTGACCTAATTTGAATAATAATGTTAGAAAGTAGCATGTGATAACTTTTGATTGTTGTTTGATAGATTGAATATGATTAGTGATAAGACTTTGATAGGTATGACATGTGGATATGTCTTTGTGCATGATTAATTGAGGAATCATATCTAATATTGTACAATTATATAAAGTGGTGAAGTTTTATTGAGATTGTTGAGATTGAAATGGAAAGTCAATGAATAGATGAATGAAAATTGATTATGTATGATATGAATTGTATGTGATGCGTAGGCATGGTGTTTTTAGGGAAGAAAACATTTGTGCTGAGAAATAGGATGTGCATTGTCTAAGGATCTGGTTTAACGATTGATATCCTGACTCTACTAGTAATAGGAATCAAATAGATGAATATTACTAGGTGATGAGAGTCAAAGGAGGTTCATATGACTAAAACTGCGGCATGAAAAAGGGCTGGTCAAGACAGTTATATGGATTAACCCTGTCTTATGAGATTAATGGTGATGAGATGAGATACACAAATCGAGGTAGTATGATAGGTGCAGATCTCGGGGTCTATTCAATGCATGAGTCTTTCGGAAGTAGATTGAGTCTGTCTATATTATGTGATGTGTTGAGTTGAATGATAGATGTTGTCAATTGATTGTTACGTGTTAAATGATGTATACTTGTGATTATTTGAGATATTTTGAATTACTAGCTTACCCTTTCTTGTTTGTGGGAGCAGGTAATATTGCAGATGATACTGTGGAAGATGCTATTGAATGAGTCAGTTGCAGCTTTAAAAGCTTTTTGAAAAACTCTATTTATATGTATATATGTGTAAATGTACTTAGTTATGTTTTAATTTCCTTTAAAGAGGAAAATCTTTTGAAGTACATTGTTAGTGTATGGTTGGTGTATATATATATATATATATATTGTGCATTACGTTTTAACTCTTGTTTTAGATAGATTAGATGTTAGAAATAATTTTTGGAGTGTTACACAACACGCAATGCTTTATAACATAGATCAGCACTGTTAAGTGAAAACAGTTGATTGTTTTGAAAAATAGTAGGTTGTTTTTCCTTCAGCATAAAGACAATAAATTGTTTTTCAGGAACAGTTCATTGTTTTTGTTCTATAACACCTTTTCTCTTAAAACGATTTTCAAAAATGCAATTTTCACATGAAAAGTATTGCAGGCAAATGATTGAATAACACACGAATACAAATATGAGCTAAAAACACTCTACACTATCCCATCCAAGGCAAGTCAAGTCTCCATAGAATATCTTCATCAAAATTTCATTCTAAAGATGTCTTTAACCATTCTAACAATTATAACAAAATATTTTTATTAAATCTTTTTCATAAAAGTTTATATTAAAATACTAAGATAAATGTATAGGTATTATATTTAGATATATTAAATAATTTTTATACGATATAATTACTATTATATGAAAAATATGAGATATTATAATTTTAAATTATAATATTATTAAGTTGGTATTATAAAAAAATATTAAATTCAATGTTACATAACAATAATAAAATAAAATGGATATTTTACTTAACACGTTTCTTCTTATCTACATTTCTATTATAAATACATTTTTATATTTAAAAATAAAGAAAGGAAATCCAATATTTTAGGTTGGCGTCGTTCATCTAGAAGCGTAAAAGATGGTGGTGCGTAGTTTGAAATTGAACAAGAGAATTGGAGTTTGAAAGCGTATTAGAAATTTCTGCGTGCTTACACCGCCGTATGCCAAACGTATGCATGATGTAAGAAAGACGCCAATCTAGACTTGGAATTGACGGGACTGAAATTAAGAATTATTATAAAAGTTAAGAACATGTAGAATAGAAAAATTGTAATGTTTGAATTCAGAGAAATATGAAGAAAAAAATTGATTAAAAGTTTAATTTTTTTAAATGAATAAAAATAAATAAATAAATAAATGATAAGAAAAATATTTTATAATAGTTAAAAATGTAAACTTTAATAGAATGTTTTTTAACATATTTTAAGAGTTGTATTCTAAATCTTTATTACGTGAAAAAAAAAAAGAGAAAGCAATCATTTTCATTCGATTTTGGATTAAACAACATATTTTTTTCTTTTTACATCTTTTTATATTATTGCAAATGAAATCAAGAAATATTGCAGCGTTGTATCATTTGATTAAGGAACACAAATTATTACCGGAATATTTTTTGCGTTCGATGAAATTATTCTTTTAAAAAGAAATATCAGTACATAATATTTTATGTTTTATTCATCACATCTCCACACAAAGGAATATAGGGTTTATGGTAATTACAAACTTTTACATTTAAAGCTTTTATATGATTTAATATGGTAACGAAAACACATTTTATAACAATCCCTTTTTTAACTACTAGAAATTCAAGCCCAAAGAAACAGTAACACTGCCTTGAAAATTTTTTGGATATCAATATCCACCATTCCAAATTTAAATGATAAGTAATCTCACATTGTAACGAAATCAATTTTCGTTTAGCAGAAGGATTGGTCCATATTAAAAGAAGAGTCAGGAATATATCAGCTGAGAACACTTCTTAATCATAAAATATTATATTTAAATGATAACAATAAATAAAAGTTTAAAATGAAATAATAATACATATATTATTGGATGCGGTAAGAAATATTAATGATATAAATATATAGTTTAGAGTTTATGTACATTAGAGTCAAAATCAACAATTTAAATCTATATATTTCTTTTAATATTTTAATGTATTTTTAAGTATAAAATTATGATAGAATTTCAAGTATTAAATTAGAAGATATCTTGATTTTAATTATATTATTTTAACGAATTTGAGATCAAAATAACTTAAAAAATAAAAGTTTATATTTTTAATTTTTTATTGTATCTTTTAAAATTAAAATTATGATGAAGTTCTAAAGGCTAAATAAAGAATACATTAAATATAATGATTAATTCTCATCTTATTATTTTAAAAGACTTGACATGAAAACGCATGTCATAATCTATACAAATTTTATGAACATAATATATGTTCAATTCCGATGTTTCTTAATTGAATCCTATGATTTCAAACCGCCTATATCGTAACTAACACAAAAAAATTACTTCAATCTAATCAAGAAGGAAAGAGAATAAATTGGATCAAATTTAAGAGTTGAAGATTTCAAATTATTTTTTCAATTTTTCCAATCTAGAAAGCTACAAAATTTAGGACATTCTATTAAGAATGTATAAATTTAGAGTAACCTAATATTAATTTTGAGGTTCGTTGAATAAGTCCAGAGAAATCAAGAAAAAATATTAGTTATTTATTATAACGGGTTTTTAAATTTTAAAATTTAAAATTTATAGTGAAAATTAAAATACATTATGAAAAACGAAGTATCGTTTCAAGGTAAAAAATATTAATAGTTAAAAATATTATTACGTAAAAAAATTTAATATTTAAAAATAATTTTACAACATAACAAAACCTATTTATCTAACATATTAATATAATTTAAGGGGAAATACTTTATCATAAAATTTACAATTTATATATTTAAAGTATTTATTTAATATAAATTTTACTTAATACAAAATAAACATTTATTTTCTATTGCACAAAGCTACATTATTAAAGATTTCGTACTATAATTAAAATGAAACGCTCGTTTCTAAAAAGAATTCATAATAATTTTTTTCAAAATACATATTTCGTGAATACTATATGATAAAGGATCTCATAGTGTGACTAAGCCGATTTTCATTTACCTATATAAATCTTTTGCATGAACAAATTACAAAAATAAGTAAATTACAAGAAAACCAACATTAAACGTTAGTATGATTGACCCGAACAAATAAAAACTAATATTAATTAATTAATATATGGAATGCATTCTAAAATCATGGAAGATATTTTTGAAGGAATGTATTATTCTCAAATTAAGTTTTACATTCTTTAATAATGATAATGTTTTGAGAAAATATTTCATGATTCTAAATAAATAGACAAAAAAAACAATATTTTTAAGCATCATTGTCTTAATTTTTAACGTACAAAAATAAATAAATAAATAAATTGGGTAAAATATGAAATTAATTAAAAGAGTTTTTCGGAAAGGACTATTTTGTGGGAGATGAACTTTCTTGTTAGTAGGAGGGCTTCCATCCTCTCCAAGGAAAAGATTGTAAATATGGACATTTTGGTGTCAGTACGTTTATATTGAAAAAAAATATATATTTTTGAGAAATCAATCCGAATTGGTCTAACACAAATTACAATATTTTGTGAAATGTTTAAACTTTGAATCTTCTGATGGAACTTATCTATGTCCCTATTGGTTTCTATTTTAAGTTATGAAGACACATAAATTTTTATACAAATAAGACTAGTGTTAATTTAATAAATATTAAAAAAATTATATTAGTGTCAGTTAAATTAATATTAATATAAATAAATATTAAAAGGATAAATTTAGTGTATGTTAATAAATATAAATATTAAAAATAATCAAAATTAATATTTATTATATCAATCTTAATTTTAATAAATATTAAAAATAAATCAGATTAGACTATAACTTAATTAAATATTAATAATAAAATGTTAAGAAAAATAATATTCAAAATAAATATAAATATTAAAATTAAATAAAATTAGTATCTATTAAATATTTAACGTTAATTTTAATATATTCAATTTTATTAAGTTAATTTTATTTGTGCCAATTATATAACTAAGACTATTATTTGATATACAATTCTTAACATTTTTGTAATGATAAAATAAAATTTAAATTTATTGAATATATTTTGTATATTTTTATTTTTTTTTATATCGAAGAACATGTGCTAATTAGTGAACAAATTAAGTTTATTATGTTTCACTTTAGTAAAACGCTTGTACACCACTCTTAAAATATTTCATATCTTTTTTGTTCCTTTGAAGGTATGCATCTTGGAGTATTCATCTTTAGTTAATGCATATGTTAAGGTGTTTCTTGCTTTGGAGTTGATCAAGTACTTTTGGTTTTGTTATTAATTCATTAGATCTTTGTTGTCTACTAGAATATAATTGTTGTTTTCAACCATGTCCATCGTATCAATATATGAAGATGAAACAAAATGATATTATATGTTGGTTGTAGTTGTCAAACTTCTCTCTTGTGAAAAAAAGGAGTTTGTTCATTAACTTTGTACGTTCGTTCTCAACTCTTGCAAAAGAACTAACCTCATGCTCTAAATAAGGTACTTGGAAGATTTTCACAATGTTTTTTTGAAAGACATATATGAGTAGATGATTTGACATTAACATTTATTAGTTTAAAAGTTTTCAAAAAAAAGTTTGCTAAGATCTATTTAAAGATATTTCAAATGTTTTGCTAAGACCTATTTAAGGATATAGAAGCATAATATAAACATATAATAGAAATAGCAATTGAAACTTGTTTTTATACTAGTTCACTAGAATTGAGTTATGTCTAATTCTTTTTTAAAATCTCTTAAATGGTTTTAGTATAATCAAAATAATTACACAAATATTCTTGCAAGTACTTTTGACTTACACAAGTACACAAAGTTACTCATGAGTATCTTTTTTATCTTCCTTTGAGATAAGAATACAAGTATTCTTTGACACTGAGTCATTTATGACTTTTATGGATATTTTATAAGTATCATTCTTAGCTAGTACAAAGAAATGGGTTGTTATAATACAATGAAAAACTCCCTATAAGAGCATATGAAGTTTAAGCTCTCCTTAAGGTGATAAGATCATAATAGTGAAGGATTTACAAAGAAAATTCACTCTCTACTTAACAACATTGAATACAAGGATTACAATATGCATTTTTTAATATGTTTATTTTATTTTATCTTTTTACACTGGAGGATACATTTATTTGTAAGCCTTGGGAAATGACCATTACTAGTTGATGTGTTGATCTTCTATTGAGTGGTGTTAGAGCTTTATTTGGGGGTTGATAATCTTTTAGCAGACACATTTTTGTATTGCACTCAAGTTTTTGTACTTAAAGCAACTTTCATTCTGATAGCCATTTTCTTGTAGCAAAAACACCATATACAGCATGCACATTCATAACTTTTTTTTTGTTGTGTGTTATTGTATCAAAATCATCATAAAAAGAAGTGAGTCAACTTATGTAAATTGTAGACAATCTGATGAATTCAAACGAATGCTTCTTGTGAAACGTAGTACATATTGTGCTCATGGATTGTTTTCGTCGAGTCTTCTTATGTTAATATGCTTTAAAAACTTATTGTGTAGACTATATATTCAAATGTTGATATGATGTATTGTAGATAGATTATATTTTTTTTTTGTTAACATATTTAAATAAAATCATTAGTTTATGAAAATTGAATATTATTTGTTATGATCAAAACATATAGGATAAACACGTCTCATCGAGATTGTAATAAATGGTTAAGACTATATGGTTAAGAGTATATTGTTGAGAATATATTATCCAAATGTAACATATTTGAGTGTTATACTCTTAGAGATGAGTAAATTGTTATGACTTCTCTCTTCCTCAAGCAATGATCACTTTAACAACTCAAATTTAAAGGAGAGTGAATTAATTCAGTCTCTTCCTCACTTAATGCTTGAGTGCCTAATTTCTCATAGTAGAAATAATTATTTCATCCTCTTCTAACTATAAGTTACGACTTGAAAGATCTCTCTATCACTTGAGTGACTAGTTAGACAGTTGAGTAATGGTTCTCTATCAAAACATTAAATGACATCGCTTGAGTCTAGCTTAAACAACTATGTAGTTATTTGATCATTGCAATTGAGTTTGATGTACTCATGTCTCAATTCAATTGGATTCAATCACTTTTTTTTCCTTAAGCAATCATTTAATACTCACAAATTCTCATAATAAATTAACACAATTTATATTCAAACAAATATAACAAACTCTATATACCTTAATTACTCATCAAATGTATCCACCTCTATAAAGCAACGTAAGCAACATCATTAGCAGAAAACCAACAATTTCAATTCAATATCAAAATTACAATTTCACAATTTGGAAACAACATAAAACTCAAGGATTTATCTATACCGTCATTGTATATCAAAACTCAAACCTACAAAAATACATTCAATATCACATTAACTCATTTATAGGTATCTTTACTTAGAATTTATAGGTATTCTTTTAAAATAAAGAAAACTAGAAAAGTTCTAACTTTTATATCTAAGAACTTGATTTACAAACCAATTACATCAGTACACACATAAACTATTTTAGATCATATTTAATATAAAATCTTATATAACAACATAAAGTTTAATACATACAAGTAAAAATAAAAGTAGAGACTAGATACTTATGAAAGAAAAACAACTTGCTCTAACAAAAAAAATCAATTAAATAGACTTATGTTTAGTCGTCTTCAAGATATCTGAATAAGTTTTAGAAAAAGATTAATAATTTTTAGAGATTTAAAGAAAATATAGAAAAAATTCAAAGAAAATAACTTTCAGAAAGATGAAACTTTTGTAAAATAAATATTAAAATAGTTAAATTTTAATTTATATTCTTAAAATTTAATATTTATTACATAAGATCATCTCATCTAATCCTTGTAAGAACATTATTATATGATATGATAAGTTTAACATCACAAAATTTTACAACATACAACATTATAAATATTATAAAAATTATTTATTGGTTTACGTTGTAAACTACATCGCCTAATCAGTTCAAAACAATACAAGAAAAAGGCTATTTAGACATCAATTTTAGCTACCAAATAAAATGGGGTTAATTGTGACCAAAATAACCACCAAATTATATAAGTGGCTAAAACGTTGGTAGCTAATGTTAGATACCAATTATCTTGACTTAATTGGTCATTTAATTTAATCATTACTTTTATTTTGTAGTTATTTAACAACCAAAACCTAATTTGATGGTTATTTTGGTCACAATTAGCAATAATTTTATTTGATAGTTAAAAATTGGTGTCTAAATAGTTTTTTTCTTGTAATGGAAAGAGAATCAATATTTGAACCTCTTATCATTAACGAAAGAAAACGTGTTTATAATATCTACATTCGAAGATATAGAAGATTGTACTTTTAAGAACGTTCCGCAATCACTAGATTATGCTTAATAAGGAGGGCAGAACAAGGAGCTAGAACACAACATAAGAAGAAGAACTTATATAATAAACAAACAGTGACAGAAGAATAACCCTTTTATGTTGTAGACGATATAAAATAACCCTTTCTTTTAGACAATTGGTAATAATAGGTTTTCTTTGCTTACCTAGCATTATAGGAATTTGATCAGTAGAAGGACAAGTTTTGAGGATGAGATTACTTCTTGAGAAACTTGGATACATCTGGATGTGGACTCCTTTTTCTACTGTTAATCAGAGATATTTCACATCTAATTATTTATCTCTTTAGAAGTTTAACCTAACCAGGTTAGTAAAGACCAATTGAGGTATAAATATGTAGTTACTTGTGAAAACGTTTTAAGCTGAGTTCAAGAGGGGAGGTGAATTGAACTTTGAAAGATTTTATCCAATTTAGACCTTTGAAAATAGTTTTCGCAATCTGAAAAACTTTAATGAATCTTGGTATTAAAGATATAGAGTACTGTAAAGAAATAAATTGATTCAAGGCACGAATGAATCAATTTGTTATACTGACAGATAT
>Ga0209489_104980_pt1 | contig 23734 bp, 9 predicted proteins | sample SiratrowhiteBW_FD_187527 | JGI IMG/M metagenome (GOLD analysis project Ga0209489, IMG submission 187527) | Root nodule microbial communities of legume samples collected from California, USA - Siratro white BW (SPAdes) (version 2) | ecosystem: Host-associated > Plants > Roots > Nodule | place: USA...
TATTTTTTTTTTTTTTTTAAGAACTTGGTCAAAGTCTTACTTATATGTTTGATATCTTAACCAAAGTGCTTTTTTCTAGTTTTGTTGGAAATCCTACATAGACTAGAGATAAGGTATTTCAAGAATATATAAGTGGGTGTAAATCTTACATTACAAGCCGGTTTTGTGAGATTGAGTTAAGCTTAAAGTTCATTTCTTAAAATGATATTAAAGTCTGTTCTATTAAGATTATTAAGATGTTATCATACCATTCTTGAATATATAGTCACACACACGAGTTAAGCATTCTCAATATGAAAAAGATGTATTGAAAATCATACATCAACTAGAAATAAAATCTTTTAATAATATAAGATAATATATATATATATATAAGTAAGTACAAATTTTATGTTACATGTCCACCTCTTAAAGAGTTTTTCATAATCTTTGTTCTAAGCTCATTGGTTAAATTTTTCTATTTTCCTCGTTGTACAGTCCGTAGCTTGTTTTTGTTTTTCGCATTCCCATGTTCTTGAATATTTGTAAGAACTTTTTCATTAGATGCACGTGAATCTGCATAAGAATTCTTACTAATCACTAAAATCTACATTGAAGGAAGGAGAAAATTGATTATCATTTGAGATTTGTCAAACTTGTTTAGCAAGACAACACTCTCTCATGGAATGTGAAATTGATTCAGGTTCATGCATATAGGACAAAGAGCAAAGGGAGACAGACATACCCTTGGTCATCCTACTCCCGTATTATATTCTTATTGGCCATCTTCCAAATGTGCAATCTAACACTTTTTGTTCCTACCCAACTCCAACCATTGTATAAAGTTGGTCTCTAGAGCTAGTCGGATAAGAAATGGAATAGTGTGTTGTCTTCAATAAGAAAATTCCATGCAAGGACCCTAGACCCAACATTTAGATTAAGAGGTACCATGAATCTAATAATGTTATAAATGTTCAGTGGAAGGACTTGGTTGAGTTTGTTCCAACCTCTATCGGGTAGAATAAACTCAAACGTGGGACGCAAAGCTTGATCGTCCAAAGGAATAGAAGCGTAAATAGATCTGACCCAATTATCAGTCGAGAAGTGAACTAAGAGTTCATTCCCAACTCACCAAGAAGTGGTCGATTGTAACATCTTTCCAAGCTCCATCTTCCAAAAATTTGATAATTTTTTCACAACTTTGGGCACCACCTCACACCCGCATTTATATTTTAAGTTAACTGCAATAACCTAAAGAAGGACTTTTTAGTCACTAATTTTCGCTCTAACTTCAAAGACATGTCCTTGTTCCCAAATCTAGAGACTCTTAGACCCAAACAATGCATGTAGAGTAGTCTTTACGTTCAAATATTTCCTTCCAAGAGATCATGTGCACTTTTCTAGCTTCAGCTTTATCTCTCCAAACAAGGATTAAAAACTTTCGGTCAATAGCATTGCCCACAGAAGTGGAATAGTAGTTTGCATACATATTTGGTGAGAGTAACTCTGCTAGCCATAGAAAGAAGTTACTAGTTATTAAGTCTTTGGTTAATCTTTTCCATGATGGGAATGAAGGTATTTTTATTAACCTTTTCATGGTGGATGTGAATCCAAAGGTATTTCTCCAAACCCACGGTGCATTGGTAGCCAACGTTAGAGGAAAATGATATCTCTAATTTGGATCCAGAACTTTCACAGAAGATCTTCGATGTTTGTTGAATAACACATACCTGATCTTTTGACGTTTCAACAAATAAAATTAAGTCACCGACAAAGATTAAGTGAGATAATACATAAGGCCTCCTCTATTGAGTCGAATTTATTTCCAACAGCTTTTGGAGGTAACAAGATTAATAAGATGTGTGAATCTTTTCAAATAGAGGACAAAGATATACAGGGAAAAAGGATCCCTGTCTTATCCCTTTAATAAGAAAGGTTGCAAAGCCTCCCCATTTCACAACATGTGTATGTTCACTAGGGATATGCAATACCAAACAAAATGAACAAAAATAGTAGGGCAGCCAATTTTAAGAGGATTTCTTTTACAAAGTCTCACTTTAGTCTATCTTACGTCTTCTTAAGATCAATGTTGATTGTCATTCAACACTTTTGCCCCTTCTTCTTTCTCATTGAGTAAAAAACTTCATGGTCGTTTCCATGTGAAGAACAAAACCAGCTTAGAAGGAATCAATCAACTTGTGCTTCAGGCTCCATAAGGTGACTATTTTGTTGGAAAAGTTTCATAGGCTTATGGAACAAAAATCTTTTAAAATTACAAAATTTTCTTTCTAGAGATTGAGGATGATAGGCATTTCATTTAAATCTTGGATGTTCTCTCGTTTCTTAAAAAATTGACTTGCCATGTCATAAAGATCATCTGCCACCCCTTGTGTTGAGATTGGTATAATATTGTTTGGAACCCACTGGGAGGCCTTTAAATCTCCCATGTTGTGGACTAAATCATAACTCTCTTCTCAAAGCACCAAGATCGCCATAATCCAGGCTAGAAAAAGATTTCGAGAGAAGAAAGGGAACAAATAAATTTGTATCAGAAAACAAGAACTGAAAATAGGAGATAGCACACCTTCAATATCTTCCGTATATCCAAGCACCACTTCATCATGTCAATTTTTCTTTGTCCTTCTCATAGCAGTAACTCCATTGCAAAAATTATAGTTTCTAACTTTGTAACTATATACTTATTGGCAAGGCCTTCAGTATTCACAAAAATCACAACCATTTCATATAAAAGAGAGGAAATACAAGCAAATTTGGAGGCTCTAATAAGCAATAGTTATTTGTGTAATCTTATGATTGTACAGAAATCATATTAGTTTAATCTGTATTGTCAACGAAGTCATGGAAATAATCAAAACTAGGAGTTAGTCAAAGCTAAGGCTAAATTAAAAATGTTACAATGATTTATTAGGAACGAAGCAATATCCATACTAATCTGCGTACGTTATTTTTTTTTTTTTTCCAAGATTAATGTCCTTCCTTGTATAGCATATAAGAACTCGTTTGTGAAATATTCATTGTAATTCAGTAGGTACTCCATGATCAAAATAGTTTGCATTATTGAGAAAAAAAAATGTCCATTCCCAACGAGACAACTGATAAGAGAACCAGATGGTAATATGGCCTTCTTGTCCCACAAATTTGACTAACAAACATAAATCTGACGAATGCTTGCACTGTCTTTCTGTACAAAATTTTAAAAACAGAAAACAAATTGAAGAGAAACTGTCAGCTTTATAAATTAAAAGTAAAACAGAAGATAAAAACAGAAGCAATCCGATTATTATTAGTTCGTTAAGAATGTGTTTGTATAAAAGCTACGTTAAACATAACTAAAATTTAATTGTTTGAGTTTTGTGCATGAGAAAGTGTGCGTTCTCATTAGCAAACTTCAAACTGCACTTCAAATATATATATATGACCACAACATTATCGCAAAGAAAGTAACTAACAAGAACAGAAAATTACAAGGCAAGTCTCATCTCATGCAACTGTAATTCCTTTAACCCAACAGGTATTGCCCTTGTTCCTATTCTTTTCCGTTCCAATGATTCTCTTGAGTTCATCAGGTTCGCATGGAATTGCAAGTGCTCCCACCTGAGAAAACCCGAACTCTTCTTCAGCTTGCTTTAACAACTTCACAAAGTCAGGGTGATCTAAATAGCCCAATTCAATAAAGAATCTCTCTGGCTTCCACCCTTGAGTTGCAATCACCACAAAATGGCCCTGCTTGACCCCTTTTGAACGTGAGAAAGAGGTTTGTAGTTTCCTCATCACAGGCACCAGTACTCCAAGCCCTCCCATCCACAGTCCCCAAGAACAAGTTTTACCCATGCTCAGAGGAACAAATAGTAATAACCACCAGAACAAGTTTTTTTGGAAGTTCTTACACGCAACGCTCGAATATATATAGCGGCATGTGTGGCCAAAAGTTAAGTGTCAGGTGACAATGGAAATGGAGTTCATAATTGCATAGGAGTGGGGACAAGGGCATGTGAGCTTTTGGTTAAAGGTTAATTAATGTCACTGCTCCCCCCATTTTGGATACCAAGTTAGCCCCATCCTTGATGTATCATCTTTGAACTCACTGCATGCAAAGAAAAAAAAAACATAAGCAAGGAAGACTAGGCAAAAGGTACAGCACTACAGTCATTTCAATTTGACTTCATTCAATAAGGGTTTAGGGGGCCTCTCAATAAACACATGAAGGATGATGCCAACAGCACCTTCAAAACTGTGAACAAAAAAATTCATCCATTTCAGGTTTATATCTCTAACAAGAACTACTTCCAGTTTCATGATCAATATATAAAAACTTTGTTGATAGATGATAGTACATCTTTGGACATACGCTCAAAACACATTCAAAAATCACGTCAAATACACACTAAAAGTCACGTCAGATACTTTGATTTTAAGTGGAAACAAGAGTGCATATATATAGCTTTTGGTGGATACTGTAATGGGTTAAGTCAAAACAAACATCACAACGTATTTATTATATATGAATTGATTTTGAATTTCAAAGGACAGTTATTTTTAGATATCATAGAACTCACTGTTTTTAAGTATAATTAATAACCACATACAGAAAACTGCAACTTGAATGTATATAATTTATTCTCGTACAATGTAGACTTGAAAGTAGGCATTGACCAGGAATGTGAGCAAGCATATTTTGATTGCATGTTTAAATGAAGAGAACAATTATGAATATGCAGTAAAGAAAAATTTATTTTTTGCCTTGCAATAATCATTACTTTTATTCTTTATCCTTGGGCAAGAATGTCCTCAACTATTTCTGCTTTGACAATAGTGGGTATATAGGAAAGAGCAACTAGAAAAAAAAAATTTATGGTTACGATGATAGTGACAAGTAGATGAAGGATCAAACTACGTAGAAGTTACTTACGAACATCTGCTATAATTGACTGGTTTCCAAATTTACTTTTTATTTTTTGCTTTTATGTATGAAGTGAATGTGTAGGAGTTCCGTGAGTAAAAGGTTGCTAAACTTGACTTGGGTTCATGTACAAAAATGTTAATATAATTTGCAAGTTGAAAATATAGTTATAACTGAAAGAATTAATTTCTTGATGAATAGCATGCTTGTTTTATGTTGGATAATGCTTCTCGAGAATATTTCCATCTCAGAATATCTCTTTTTACTTTTAAAGCATTTTAAATGAGTATTATTTTATACGTCATTTATTTTTACCTTCTTACAACTACAATAATTTTACTCTCCAACTCACCAATATACATTTTTTTGCTAAATGAACTCTATAAATAACTACATATTCCTACATTTCATCAGCATTATTTGTAACTAACAGCTCAAATTATTATTATTATTTGATTAGGATCACATTATTTTTCCTACAAACTGATACTTTTATAAGCACCTAGTGCTTAATATCTCTTGATAAGAATAAACTGAAGCATGAAGAGTGCGCCTACGTTGACAGTGTAAAAAAATATCACTTTAGGATCAACAATATCATATAATATATTAGAAATCAGAAGTAATAAAAAAGAGACAATAAAAGAAAACAAGAAGAACACGGAATGGAAACTGTATTCTATTATTAAAAATTTGACTTTACAGGAAATACTGGTTACTTCTTATGTAAAAGTCCATTGACATAACGAAGTGACATTTGTCGACAACTGTCCAAAACCTTTATTAGTTGTCCACACACTGATACCTCCACAAACTCGATGGGATTAAAAATTATAAATAAATTCAACAACATCGAGTTAAGAATGGAAAAAAAAGAAACTGAAAGAGGTTTAATAAAAGCGTCAATTCATTAATCTACAATAGGATATGATAAATTGAATCTTTTAGATAAAACTTTTTCTCTAAAAAATAAGATATTAATTTTAATATGCTTAGTTATGAGCTGGATCATGAGTAACTATTCCAACATTTTAATTATCATAATACAATGCTGAAACTAGAGCGGAAACTGATAATTCAATTAGAAGCGTTTAAATTTAAGTAATTTCAACAGTAACCTTAGTCAGACAATGATATTCAGCTTTCTTGAACGATTTAGAAATAACAGGTTGTTTCTTGAACCATCAAGATATTAGATTTTAAGATAAATAAATCACTAATCTCGAGGTGTTACGTCAGACATCAGAAGATCCAATCAGACTCATAAAGAACTTTAATGAAAAAACAAAAACAATTGTGAAGGAGGAGTAGCTGAAGACATAAGCCATTATCAACATATTTAAGTATAATGTGGTTAATAGCTATCCAATGTGAATTCATAGGATTTGTTATAAATTCATTAACTTTATTCACAACATAATTCAACTTTGATCGAGTAACAATAACTTGTTGAAAAGCTCCAACAACTTATACATGAAGAGTAAGGTCACTAAAGTAATATGTACCACTTTTAGTAAGTTTGCATTGAACTGTCATAGGACAAGGCATAGATTTGAATTTCATCCATCTTAGTCTTTTGAAGGAGATCTCTAAACTTCGAGTTAAAAGAATAGACTCATAATGCATAGAATTTCTATATCCAAGAAAATAATCTAATTTTCTCAAATGTTTAAGATAAAAATTAGAATAAAGCTGGGAGATGGGTTGTTGAACTAGAAATATTGAATTGCCAATAATTATAGTATTATCCACATAAATAAAATTATATACAACATTTTTGCATTGTAGATAAAAAAAATCACACTTATTGATAAAAACCCGAGTTGAAGAAGTGATTATTTAAGCCTCATAAATCATTATCTTGGAGCATGCTTTAGTCTATATATAAACTTTGTTAAGTTTTCGTACAAGAGAATTATCATTATCTTCAAATTCAGATAGTTGTTGTATGTAGATAGTTTTTTGAGGATAACCACTTAAAAAGACATCATTAACATCTAGTTGAAATAGTTCTCATATGTTTGAATGACCACGAGTAATAATCAAGCATATGGTAACAAGTTTTATCAAATAAAAATATCTTCTTAAAATCACAACCTGCAACTTAATTAAATCCTTAGCCATTAAGTAGGCCTTGTACCTCTTAATAAAATCATCAATATTCTCTTTAATTAGAAAATGCTCACTTATTTGTCTATCACAGGGATGAGGAACAAGATTCCAAGTATTATTATGAATAATATCTTCAAATTCTTACTTTATGGCAATAAACCATCAAGAGTCTGTTTTATAATTTTAGGTTCATAATGTATCAAAAAAAGTGAAGGATAAAGTTTAGGTTTATAGATTGAGTTTGTACGCGATGGATATTTGGTATTGGCCTTTGATAAAGAGAATTATGAGCCTAAGAAGGTGAGGGAGATAGAGGAACTTGAGATGCATGAGATGCAAGAAATGGTTCACTAGAATGAGTCGCCGAAGGGTCAGAAATATTAAAGACAAGAACAGTATTATCAGTCGTAAAGAGGAGTGTTATGTAGGGAAAACATACTAAAGAGAGACAGAAAACAAGTCATATAAAAAACATTTCATCTCATTTAAAAATATATAATCGACTACTTGATGACTACTTGATAACAAACACTTAACCTTTACGATAATTAAATGAGCTAGACATAAACATTTGTACTCCTAAATTTCAATTTATATTTATTATAAGGACCAAAAAAAGAATAACAAAAGTGATAAAATATAATTTTAATTTTTTCTGTTAATAAATTTTTTATCAATAAATTTTTAAACTCTGATATGATATTAAAAATTAAAAAAAAATAGACATCATATTAAAACTTAAGAAGAAATATGAAAGAGAGAATTTTGTTGTTGAAGAATGGGCTTGCTTGTTATATAAAAGTCTCTTAACATAATAAACTTAGATATATACTTAAAAGTGAGAGTTCTCCAAAACCTTTTAACCACATACCCATACACTAAATATAATAAAAAATATATGTCAAATTCAGATGTATATGAATGTAGCACATGATGAGTTTGGATTCTACATAATAATTTTTAAGGAAAAAATTTCAGGAACAAAATAAATTGAAATTAATTTATATATAAGTTAAGATTATTAAATTTAAATAAATTATATAAAATTACTTTTTATAAATTAAATGATAGATAAACTAACTTTAACTTGTAAAATAGTTAATTTAACTTGTTTTTATTGTTTTCTTCTAATGAACATACAAGGTCACTCGATGCTAAAGCAAGACCAGAAAAATGTGCTTTTTTATATGGACATCATTTCATCTTTTTTACTCACGTACTTTCTTATGCATCATGATCTCAGGTATTATCCTTTGCATATGGCAACATGCACATGTATCACAGCAGGTATGTTCTACCAAGTTGCATATGGCTCTTTGGGTATAGGAGCAGTCCAAGGACAATTTCAGTCCAAACACACGCATGCAGACAAACAACTACCTTGAAGCATTGGATATATTACAAAAGTAATCCTCCTTATTTTACCTGGAGGACCCAACAAGTAACAACATAAAACCTCTGAACAATTATATCAGCTGAAAAGTAAAAAGTTCAATAAAGTTGTGTTCTGAATACCCCATATACATCAACGTGTTCTACTCTATGCTTCATCTCAACCTCAAAGCCTTACTTTACTTCTAATTAAATCCCCTAACACAGAAAGTTAAGACACATGGAAGCACCACAAATAACTCTAGGCAAATCTAATATTTAGTCTGTTTAGTACAAAGTTAAAAGTATTTCTAAAGTTGTTGTAATAATATAAAACACTTTTAACTTGTACCAAAGCATGTTTTGGAAAGGCCAGACATTGCTTATTTCAATGCAAAACTTCAACCTTTTATACTGTCCATAAAAAGAACACCACTGAAGTCCTCCATCATCATAATCATCATCATCAGTAGTAATAAGAAGCAGTGCCTCCTGTTAGAAATCCCTGTAATCTCTAATTAGAAACAGTTTATGAAAATAACAGACAGCAAAACAGGAATCCGATCTCTCTATCCAGAAAGATGGTATCCATTAAACTCAAAGCTTAACTCCTGAAATTAATTTTACCCCAAATTCAAGGAGACAGGAAAGAGAGACAATTAAAAATAACCTTTCATAGAAAAAGTGATGGAACGTGCGTGATAATTAATTTTGTTTCTTAACTAACACCTGCGTGACAGTAACCTCAACCTACCACCCCCACCCGAACACAGAACGGGAAAAACAATAATTGCAAAGGAAGAGGTAACAAATCAAGTTCTTTGCGAGTCCCGCATCGAGAAGGGTGGGCGACTTGGAAATTGTATGGGTATCTATAAATAGGAGCGGACAGGGCACGTGGCCAAACATGATCTCAGGTACATGTGTAGCCGTACATGAGGGGGGCAAAAGTATTTTGATGGTGTTTGGTGTGAATCATTATGTGAGTAATTAAGGTTTGAGGACAAATCAAAAGAGGATACGTACAAGGGGTACGCATAGGTGCCCCACACAGTGTAGCATATTATGCAAGAACCAAAATAATAAACAAAAAGTGGAACTTACCGTTTTGAATGAGAATCAGTGGAAGAGGTCGAAGATGAGGTGAACGAGGTTGGCGCAGAGAAGGAAGAGGAGGAGGAGAAATAGGAAAACGAGGGCAAATCGTAAGAGGAAGAAGAGGAGAAGGAGTGTGATGATTATGGAAATGGGAGAATCTGCCCACACCACCAACATAATTGATTGGTTGCATAATTTGATTTCAGATAATGTAATTCATTTTGTTTAATTGAATTGCAGAGTTTCAGAGCCAATGTCAAACCTACTGTACTAGTGGTTGGAAGTTGGAGCAAATAGCTTGAAGTTGAAGCAAATGAAAAAACTCTCTTCTTTACTTATTTCTCACCCTCCATTCCAAGTTTAAGGATGATAATATTTTGTATTTAATGCACAGCTACATATAAATGTTACATTTTTTTTCTAGGTTTTTGCAAGGTAGGTTTGGCCATAAGTTAATGGAATAGATTTCATTACTATTCAATTTAAAATACAAACTCTAGTGTATCAATTTGGATCAGCATATATACAATGTAATGAAGACGCAAAAGGGCAAAAGATAAGCCTTCAATACACTTAGGCTATCACGACAAGAATTAAGCAAAAAAGTGAGTACAATTCATAAAGACAAAAGTTATTCTTATTTTTCAAGTGTGAAAAAAATACTCAATTGATTATTAATTTATATCTTATATCTTATAGATTATAATTATATAATATAATAATAAAATATTAAAATTATTTCATATAATAAAAATTAATAATATTAATAATAAAAAATTAATAATAATAATTAACATAAAATTATAAATAATAATAATTAGATAAGAATAAATAATAATAATAATAAAAAAAATTACAAATAATAATTATAGTAATAAAAATCATAAAATTAGAAAATAATAATAATAATTAATTAAAAATAATAATAATAATAATAATAATAATCAAAATAAAGATGTGTTTCAAGATTAGATAATTTGTAGTTTCTTTGTTCGGTTAGAAGAAATAATGCTTTAACTACATGTAGATAGTAGATATCATCAATTAATCATCATTCATTTATATTAAATATTTATTATGGGTTAAATTTTTATATCGATTTTTGTTTGTATTTTTAAGTTTTAAGAAATTTATAATATTGGTAAATTTTTATAATTATTGTTATTCAAATTTTATTTAATTTTACCAAAATTTATTTCAACAATTTTATATGTATATGTAATATCAAATAATTTATATTTTTTCTATTGAGTTCACATATCGTAATAGAAATAATATTTTAATCATATTCGAGTTTACTTTTTAGATAATTAATTATATTTTATTTTAAATTAATTTTAACTATAAGGATAAAATTATAATATATAATTTCATATTATGTGAATTTTGCTCATATTATTTATCTAATTAATAACTCTTCACTTTTCACTCCGTGAGAAAATTTTTTTATGACTAAATATGGAATTATAGTGAGAATAGGTTAAAAAACCTCAAATATAAATTGTGATTAAAATTAAAAAAATATTTAACATTTAATTCAAATTTAAATTTTAAGCTAATAAAGTCCAAGATTTCATCGATGTGAAGTGAATCAAATACTCATAAGCAGAGATTATACAGTGGTCCTTCACTCTTTTTTATCATATATAATTTACACTTGTTCTAATGTAAAGATTTTCATGATTGTTGGAATGGTGTTAGAAGGAATAAATTTAATACTCACTTGAATAATCTTAAAAAAAAAAAAAAAAAAAAAGACTATTACACGTATATAGTTTAAGTATTCAGACGCCAAATTTTGAAAACCTATTTTGTTGTGAGGTGTTCTTGGAAGCTATTAAAAGCTAGTTCTTTTATTGGTAGAATTCATAAATTAAAAGAAAAACAATATTAGAAACGAAGAAAAATACTTCTAATATAATATGACCCTCCTGTATCCATATGTAATTCACACTATGAATCCTCAAATGTTTAATTTGCATACATTTCTATTTGAAAAATATTATCTAGTATTACAATTTTTTTAAAAATAAAATAATTAAATTATAAACAAGTTCAACAAGTAGAATTAAAATTTTACTTCTTTTTTTTAAAATAAGTCGAATCCAAGTTCTCTTAGGATTGTTTAATTAAATGACTCAAACTTTAGCTACCTATTATTACTTTTTTTTACACAAATTAAACCTAAAATTCCAATTATTGACTCGGTTCAACTGGTTAACCTCTACTTATAACCAGCTTAAACTAGACTTAAAATTTTAAGTTTTAATTAGTCTATCAGTAATTTGTTTATAACTCACATGTTAATCCAAATTAGGGTAAAATATATTTTGGCTCTAAAGTATTTTAAAATTCAATGTAGTCCTTGTAAAAATTTAATACAATTTTAGTTTTAATATTTATTAAAATCATTGTGGTTTTAAATCCTCAATCGGAACTTAAACGCGTGAATTTCTATTAAATAACATATAATTTTTAGATATTTAAAAAAACAAATTTCATGATATTTTTTTGGAAAAAAATATTTTATGCTGTAAAATTTTACTCAATTACAACGTGGTCTGAAACCAGGCTAACACAATTCTGTGTAGTTGCTTTCTTGAATATTGACCAAAATTAATATAAACAAACTTGCATTGGGCTTTCAACTGTTGTATTTGTGTCATATCTTATTCTTCTTCCATCCTGTCATTTTTGAACTTGCACCCCATCAGCTAAAGAAAATTATTAAAATTTATGAATTTATAATTTTGGAATATATTTCCAAATTTAAAATTCTAGAACATAATAGACATTGCAGAATAGCTTTCTAGAATTTGCTTTCTTATTTCAAAAAGTTATTCCGAAATGCCTATTCTAGAATTATAACTCCGAAAAGTTAAATTTTGTGGTTTCTTTTCTAGAATATCCTTTTTAGAACCTTAAACTTTAATCATAAAAAACACAATACAATTCTTGAAATTGTTTCTTCTATTAAAAACATCATCTGAATTTCATATTTTGGAAGCCTGTTCTAGAATTCGATTTCAAAAACATTCCCTTCTCCAAATACAATAAAAATAACAAGGGCGTTTCTAGTATTTTTTAAGTTGATGGGATACAGGTTCAAATTGATAGAGTACAATAAGTAATTGCCCACTAGACATGGTACAAATAGTCAATAAAACCAATTTTTTGTCCTAGTAGTATAAAGGTGAAATATCACAAAAAAGAGCTTAATATAAAAAACAAAGGCTTTTCTTCTTTCGCCACCCACACTTTACTTCCTGCACCTTCATATTGTTTAAATTTTGAATTTTGCCTTCTCTTTTTTAAAGTGTCTAGGATTCAGTTTACACATTTGGAATTTTTTTTTCAGGAATATCGTATCTAAAATCAGGTCAATGGTGTTCATATTAAATAATTTTTTTATGTTTTCAGGATATTTGTTTATCATTGTTTCGAATGATTATTTTGAAAAATATTTGACTCTTTCAAAATGCCTAATCTATAATATGTTTGATATCATTCAAAAATAGCCTTACCCATCCGAATTTAGCTCTTTCCTGTTATTTAATATATCTAAAATGGTGATAATATTATTAGAATAACACATTCTATTTTTTTTTTTTTTCTGTGATACCTTGTCCGGAATGTCTCTTAAAATGTGTTATTCGGAATAGGAAGTACTTTTTACCATTATTGTATAATGTGGCATAGTGAGTTTTATGTACATTGGATACGATACAAGGATTGCATGGAAAGACACGGTATGAATGATGCTGCAAAGGAGCCTCTTCAACACTTATATTAAATTAAGACATAGATTATTTTATTTTTAATCTATTTAATAGGCATTTTATTTTATTTCTCACATTTGTGGACCTTAGAAGGTTTTCTCTTCTCCCTTCTTCTACGTAATTGGCATCTTCTACCTAATTCAACCCACACGTACATACTTGCGTCGTCAAAAAGTTGAAAATTCAATTCTTATCTGCCTCTGAAAGTCAAGAATTGGAAAAACACAATACCCGAATTCTTGAAAACCCTAATTCTTCATTTGAAAAACAAGAGAGACATTGGATAAGAAACGTGTAACAGAGGAAAGCCCCACTATAGCCTGCAAATTCAAAATCCAACACTGCGCCACGTGTCGATGACTTGGAATGGACCCACCGAATCAAATCTAGTCCCATGATTGCTAGCCTCAACTCAATTTAACTAAATTAAGATAAATATTTAAATAATAAATTTACTAAAACATTCACTCCACCACCATCCACTTCTAAATTCCTTGACCCCTTCATCTAGAACATTCCAAATCTGCATTACTAATACTATTATTATCATCATCATACACATGATCCATAATGTATGTGTTAACATTTGAAATGAATAACATGATCATACACAGAAAAATGATGGGCTATGAATAATGTTGAAGAAACCGACATTGTCCTTGGTGTCACAATCCAGGGTGACTCATAATTGGGACCTCACTCATGACTCACCTTCCTCTTCATTCTCAGTTCTCAGCAACACCACAACATTATTCGTATCTTCTATTTCACCAAAATGCTGGTGCCAAAATCTTCTTTACAGTAACTAACGTTGTCTTCACTTGTTGTAAACTACTTCCTCATCAAAACCAGACACGTTGTACATATCCACGTGTCACCCTTTTAGGAACAACCTTGCCTCGAATTACTTACGATGAATGTATGATGTGTCTTCATCACCTAATCCACCATCCTTTCTTTTTAAATGTTAGGAATTCAAATCAATGAGACAAAGAGTGAGCCAATTCACTTAAAAAGGCTATTCATGAATCCTGATGCAATATTACAAAACAATCATTCAAAAAATTCACAAAAATGGTCATGAATGTAAAAGAAATTTGCATGTGGATATGTATACAAGATTTTATACTGTAAACATATTAACCTTTGTAATGATACTATAGTTTTCATGCATTATGATATAAATCCGGCAAAGGAAAGGTTATTATTATTATTCTTTTGGGGTAAGATAAAGTAATTTACTTTTAGATGGATGCGGATAAAAATAAACTATTAACTAACAGACACGACGAGGCATTAAAATACAATATCGTTGAAAGATAATATGCGATAATATTCGTATACTTACGTATGCATAGCATAAGAAGTACTTGTATCTACGTTTTCTTTTCTTCTTCCTTAAAGAAGATATGTATTATGGCCATTCATAATTACATTATTTTCTGAAATTTAATCTGTTATAGTCTGTTCGGAAACACATCTAGAAGCTATTAGATGAAATTCTTCTGGACTGAAACTGTTATATTTTCTCGAAATATTTCATTGTTTTCCATCTTTATACATAATATATATATATATATATATATATATATATATATATATATATATATATATATATATATATATAAATACATACATACCATTTATATTGTGTTTTCAAATATGTCATCATCGACCGACAAAGCTGATTACAAGATTTTAAAAAGTTGACATTATGCGATGAAATATTTATTGGGGACTTCGATTATTTTTGTGTGTGAATTTTAAAATATAACTTCCTAAAACTATAACTTAAAATAAAATAATCTCTTTGTCTTATCTTTGATGATCAACTATTTGGTTTATATAGCGTCATGATAGTTTAAGAAGACAACAAATAACCTCTGCTTCAACACTCGTATCGTTAAACTTGAATATCACTGGAAGATTTATACATGCATTATGGATTTTCTTTAAGGTTCATTTCTCACAAAAAAGATATAACTAAAGTTAATTAAGAGGAAATAAATATGGTGAGACTTAATAAATGGAATCTATGAAATACAGTTTAAAATTAATTATGAATTAAAAATAAGTATAAATTAACTGAAATTAGGTAGATGAGAGATGGATACCAAAAATGGCAGTTGTGAAGTTCTGATGTTACAGAAAGGAAATAATGTTGCCTCGTGGCTAAAATCCCCTGCACATGAGTTCTTCACCGTAATCTTTTATGTGCAATTATATTCACTTAATGGATTAGGTCATGGTGAACAGTATCCAGCAGAGACTCCTACGTGGCTTAATTGTGGTCACAAACATAATTAATGAACTCGTAGTCATAATCTCTCAGATAATTTTTACACTAAAAAAGAAACCAACCGTTTCATTGGTTGTTGCGATGTACGGTTGGGAGAAAGGTCACGGTGGCATGGTGGTGGTGACAAGGTGCAACTTCGTGGAACCTTCATACTAACCACCACTTGTCCAACGAGAACATCCACGCTGTGATCGGAGAAATGGACAAAAACCTACGTTGTCCCTCAAAAATGTCTAGGTTAGAAATAATGGTTAATATATAGTCACTCTCATTCTTTCTAACGTCGTACGCGGATCGTTTGTGGTGGTTACTTTACAAGGTAAAGTAACAAAATGTCAAGTGCGTGTTTTCGCTTGTGGATGCTGTTCTCTACTTCTTCTGATTAACAACTAAACCAGTACGCAATGCATCAGTTTTCTGAATAACAAAAATTAGAAACTGATTAACTTTTTTAAAAACAAAACTCTACCTTTTTTAAATAAAAAATAAAAATCAAATCATAAATGTAGATTAAGGTATTTTAGGTTAAAAATGGATGGGATGAGCCTATTCACTCATAAATCAATTTATCGAAGAAAAATTATGGTTTTCAAATTTTAAGAAAAGTCTAAATTAAATAATGTTTATGTTTTACTAAGAGATGAGAGTAATGTTTTGACTATATAAGATCATGAAAAATTGAAAGAGTAATTATATGAAACAATAAGAAAAAAAAGTTATTATTTTGATAAATTCAATAATAAGTTATATTGATCAAAATAGGCGTTAGATAGATCATGGGGAGTTACACGGAAAGAATTTGCTTGATGGACAGTGTCTTCAAATAAATCACAAGTCTACCAACAAAGTACATAAATTATGGGGTTCCTTGTTGTAAAGAGAATAACAATAATTAATCTTACCTCCATAAATAGGGATTGAATGTACTATTTGTCGTGTTAAGAAACTATCTACGTACTGAGAAAAACTAATGAACTGTTGATGTTTATGTCGTCGTTCACCTATTTGAATACAGTGTAAAAGTTATTCAAGTTTTTAACATTTATATTTCAATTGTTCCTTATATTATCTGAAGTCCTTCCTTTTTTGTTTATTGCATTATTTACTTTCTTAACTTTTTTTCTCCTTATTTTCTTAATCTAATTACTTAGCGTTTAAAGTTAAAATTAGAGGTTTTTTACCATTGCAATTAAGCCTTGCTTTTATATCTAAAACATGTCATTTTCAATAATTAAAGCAATTTCAGTTTATACAATCTATTAATTTAATCAATATTTAAATTAAGAAAAAAATATTAAAGCTTTATTTACTTATGAAAAATAAATTCTAGTTAAGATAAACATAAAAATGTTTTATTCTGAAAATAACTATTGTGTTGAAGTTTATTGATTTAAATAACATTATTTTATTGTTTATAGTAACTTGTTTATATTCAAGTTGAAAATATAGAGATATAGAATAAACTCAAATAATTTACCATTGATGTTTGTTTTATATTTCAATAAATTTAAGTATTTATATTTTACTTAATATATATATATATATATATATATATATATATATATATATATATATATATATATATATATATATATATATATATATATATATATATATAAGTGTATTTCTTAAAAGTTTGATGCTTTAATGTATTATACTTGTAATATATTTATATTTATTAAAACATGATAAGGAATTTTTTTGACGATTTAGTTATAAGATATTTAAATCATTTATGATTGTAAGATCATTAAAACTATAAATATCATAAAAAACAGAAAAATCATAATATGCATTTTTTTTATAATTTTTATTATAAAATTGTACCCAGTAAATCAAGAAGTCTTCGTAAAACATTTTGGTCATCTAAAAACGATTCTACTATGATTAATAGGCAAGCATGATTATATGAATAATTTGATTAATCAAGAAGAGGTGATCTGTGATTAGGAACAATAGACCATATGAACCAAAGTCATTCGCACAAAAAAAAATGGTAAAATAGTTATTTAAAACACGTTTTCCAAAAGATAATAAAAACTTTTGATTATACTGGTAGATAAATGTAGAGCGGAAAAGAATTGACATTGCATGTTTAGTATAAAGAAAAAAAATATAAAAATGGTAGGCTATATTTCTATCTATTTTTATTTATATATCTATCTCTAGACAATTTTCTATTAAATTGATCAAATTACATGATTTTTAAAGTATTTTATACTTATTTTTTTCTACATTATCAACCAATTAAATATTCGGTTTAATTTCTTATATGTTTTTCCTTGAATTAATTATTTCCTATTTTCATATATTTGTATCTCTTCTTGTAACGAGAAAAAGGGTAGTGCAGTCAAATTGTGATTTTGCTCGTCTATTTTGTAATTTTAATCTTTCAACATTTAATAATTTTAGAAACACATTGAACAATATCTGTGTACATCCCTGTAAAATAAATTTTGTTCAAAGTAATATTTTAATATTTAAAAATATTTAATTTGTATAAATCTATATGTATTGTGACAAAAATGATATTCCTCAATAAAATATATTTCTCAATAAAATATACACGGTGGTTGACAAATTAACCATCTAGAAAGTTAATTAGATTTAATGAAAAAGTAGTTCGACAGAATTAACAACAGCAAGTTAGGTAACAATCCAACAAATAAAGATTCCCTCCAACACCTACAATAACGTGTTTCCACTTATACACAAAACATATGGAGCCAAACCATAGACTCATCAAGCACTAAATCTAAATACTAGAAATACCAAGTTTGACAAGATCTGAAATTCATTATCGATAACTTCAAAAGTTGCTGGAATTGATTTGTACATTAGTTTGCATAATAAATAAAACACAAAAAAGCAGAACAAACAAGAACTACAAAACCTACCTAGAACTCGATTTCTTTAACAAAATTATCAGGACCGGATTCCCCAACCAGCCGGCCGTACGGAATCACTACATCACTAATCACTATTCATTACCATGATGTAATCAAAGTTAATATACAAAACATAGCATAACCCTCATTTTGAACAGTATAAAATTGTTATTATTTACAGCCTGCACGTAATTTTATAGTCTATACATCATTAAATATTGAGAAACAATGGTTCACATCACGAAACAGGCATTGGGATTCTCATCACTGAACATCTGCGGCGGAGGATGGTAAGGGTTCAAGTAGAACGGGGGTGGTGGCTGTGGCTGTGGCTGAACCATGTACCCATGGTTCCCATACCCATTCTGGTATTGGTCATGGTAATTCCCGTAATTACTGTCATACCCTGAATGAACCTCTGCCGTGTAACCACCACTACCACTACTACTTTGACCTGGTCCATAACCGTCGTACCAGTACATAGGAGGAGGTGGGTAAGCGTAGCCGTAGTGCTCCATTTTGTTCACCTCAACCTTCGTTACACCCTCTTCTTTTTCTGCACCCCCTTTCTTACCACCACCTCCACCTTCTTTCTTCCCCTTCTCCTTCTCTTCCTTATTATCCTCTTTCTTGGCTGGGACCACCTCAACGTTCCTCTTCAGCTTTTCGTTCAGATACGCCACCAATTCGTTCACCTCCATCGTGCCATTTACGCTCACCAAGTCCTTCCCACCGTCTATGTCCACCGATTCAACCCCTGTACAAAACACCTCCCCTTAATAATTTACTGTTCGTAATGCCGTTTATTTAAAATGTAAATATATTACTACTTAACGTTTAAATTTAATATTGTGGGCTCCAGTATCATCATCCTAGTATACTACAGCTATTTTAATTTTAAATAATTTCGGTAAGAATTATAAATGTCGGTCAAAATACTCGCACGCCTAACCTTTGATCTTGAGGATAATCTTCCGAATTTTCTGAATGCAACCGTCACAGTGCAATCGGATCTTCAACACCACCGTGCTCTGGACCAATATCAAAACAATTAATATCACCACAGTTGAACAAGTCACGCCAATTCTCAAATTAAAACGGTAAAAAGTAAAATAATTAATCAATTCCAATGAAATGAACTTGCTTTTTGTTTCGTCAACGCTTCGCTAACCGTATTGCTGAAGGCTAGAAAAAAATTAAAACAACGCACCTGTTTCGGGGGTTTTTCTTCGGTTTTCTTATCTGCCGGTTTCTTCTCTTCTGTTTTCTTCTCTTCCCCCTTTTTCTCCGGTGTTTTACCGGCACCGCCGGAATCTTTCTTCGGTTGAGGAGAAATAATCTCCACCTTCTTCCTAGTCTTGTCCGCCAGTTTATCTCGCACTACGGCAGGGTCTACCTTCCCAATAACCGTCAACTTGTTACCTAATAGATCGGCCTTAACGTCTTCCACACCTGAATCATGAACAGACTATGAATGTTGTTGTTGTTGTAATCTCATTTTCAGTTAAGTAATGGATAAACGGTACGGGGAAAACGCTTGATCGAGATCTGAATAGTGAGAGTAATACCGTCGAAATTGCGAACGGCGCGTTTGATCTTCTTGATGCATCCCTCGCAATGCATTTCGAGTCTGAAAACGACAGGGGCGAGCACGTCGTTTTGCTTTCCTCCCGAGTCAGGCATATTATCGGCGTCATTCTTCGCCTTCTCTTTTTTCTGCCACGCACAAAAAACAATCAGCGATAACTGAAGTGTACAGTGAATGCGATTGGAGAAATTATCAGAAAATAGAACTAACCTCTCCCATGTTTGTGTTTCAAGTTTTGTAGAGATGTTCCTTTGAGAAGAAAATAGAAGGAATGCTATTATTCTTATAAAGAAAAGAAGAGTCAAGGGAGTGAGAATGAGTCACAGTTATGTATGGGGTATGGTGTATGTATGTATGCGAACCATGATATTGACATGAGATGGTATGATATATCTATTTCTTGTTTCTATGTGTATTTATTTATTGATGTTTTGGAGAACATGTAAATGTTCCACGTGGAGAGAAAACCTTATTTTTATTTCCGATGTTGGCGCGTGTAGTTTTGGAGAGAATTGAAAATCTGACCAGACGCTGACCTGACGGCAAAGTGACTGATTTACCCCTGGCAGGAAAAAAAGCGTGTATCCTTTTGAGAAGCCGTAGAAACCAACGAAAGGAAAAATAACCGTTGGGTTTTGCACAGAACACAGATTTTGAAAACGGAGGATTAGTGCACCCAATTAATGAAGGTCACTGGCGTGGCCTTTCCCCGAGGAAAGGATCACACTTTTCGAAAGGCAAAACTTTGTTTCATTTTTATGTACATGGTGAAAAAGGATAATATATTAATTAATAAGTAGAAAATAAAATACTCAACGTAAATATACTTTTCTAAGATAAGTTTCACTTTTTTTTCCCATAATTTTTTTCCTCACCTTTCATCTTCTCCTCTTCCGTTCAAACAATATTCACTCACTAAAGCTGCATTTGCTTCTGGTAATTTATTCACAAATTCTTATTGGATTCACAGATGGTTGTAGATTTGAAGGAGCGATTTTATGAGAAAAGTGAGTAGTGTTGGTTGCGGTGTTATGAAGAAAGGTAAGGAAACTACAATAATTTGGTGGTGATTGAATTAGTGACTACAAAACTGGTAGACCTATATGTAAGCATAATTGATTATTTGTAAATTTTGAGGTATAACTAATTCATTGATTATGTGTAAATTTTTCGATGGATAATTTATTATCCCATACATTATGTGTTTGTGTTCTGAATTAAGCTAATTAGTTACAAAAATATTTTTAAATATAAATATTTAAAATTAAATCTCACAGAAATGTGAGAGGTATGGATTTGATACTTTGCATCTCCAGTTTTTATTTTTTTCATTCATATTATCATAATAAAAATTTAAAAAATAAAAATATTAATAACAAATTTATAAAATAATGACAAAAATAAGATAATTATAAAAGTAATGATAATAAAATTAAAAGCTATAATGATAATTAAATAAATTTATAAAATAATAATAATAATTTAATTTTTATTTAAAATAATTAATATACTTATAATTTTATCAATTAAAAATAATAATTTATCAAACACACCTAACATATTAATCGTATTTTATTTTAAATTATTTTTTTAATACTAACAAATCTTTTCCTCTTACAAATTTGTGAATTAAAAAAAATTAGAATCTTAAACACATCTATCAAGTTACTCATAATTTTTTTAATATTTTTTCTTTAATCTAAACAATCATATTTTTCATTATTTCATCTTAAATATATTTCTTTTCACTCTTTTAAATTTATCTTTAAAAACAAATAAAACTTCATTGTCTCTATAATTATCGAAGTGCTTTTCACCTGATATTTATAAATTATAACTTTAGTCTAATAAATAATAAATGATATAACAATATTTATTTATAACTACTATTCTATTAAGAATTATTAAACGTATTTAATATTTTCCTAATATAAAATACAAACAATCATTTTTACGAACGAGACAATTATAAGAATATTTAGTCAAATTCCTTATTTATTATATTGGTGAATACATTTTTAAATATTTTTTTATGCTTCTAAGATATTGAATGATTGTTCTAAACAACATACTGAGCAACTTTTTATTAAATTATTTTTTTATAAAATAGTAAAGGAGTTCAATCCCTTAAAAAGGGTAATAAGTTTAATGATCATTCACTCTTGCTGGAAAATAAATAAATAAGCCGTCCACCATCAAGAAATAATCTTTTTATAATATTTGAAATAACTGTTGTAGAACTAAAATACTGGTTTCGCATAATAGTTTGTGACTAAATGAATATATTTTAGTAAAATAAATAGCTTATACCTATCATTATTGGTCGTAAAATAAGCTTAACAATTTTCTTCAGTGTATTTCCTTGAATAAAAGTACAAGTAAACAGAATTGATTTCACACTAGTAAATTAATATGATTTTTGTATTAATTTCAATTAAAAAATACTCCATCGTTTCTGATGATAGGTTATCTTTCAAAACAAAACATTTGTTCTTTTCATGAGATTTTTTTTTTCATAATTGTCTAGTGCATAGGTTTTTATTTATTCTAAGATATCATTAATAGAGTTTACAGTCAGAATAATAAATGTTAAAGACTGTTGTGATGAAGTCTTTCTCAATCTTAATAGGGTGGGATTGGAGAAGACTTCTTTTCAATATTAGTATTCATTATTTTTTCCTCATAACGTATTAAGGTGGTGAAAAACAATTGAGTGAAAAGAAAAGATGATTATTAGTATACAAAAGAAATTATTAAGTTTGATTTTGGAAGAACAGAAAATTTCTCCAATGTTAATAATTAAATTTCTTCAAAAAGTAATCTTTTTAGCTTTTTATCATTGTTCTTAATAAAACTAGTTTTTTTTTTTCAGTTTTTAGGCGTGTTTTTTCAATAATCCTATGGAAACACGAGACTAATTAAATAAAAAAGAAAAAGAAGAAACGTTATAGAAATTGAGAAGTTTGGAGAAATATTTTGACTAAATTATACTAATTGAATATACCTCTCCTTGTTCTTTAAATAGAAAGGTGGTGAGATTTTTAATTAGAAAATCATATCCTCCATCTATTATTGAAAGTGATTGATTCCCTGAAAGTGATTGATTCCAGGAAAATTAATACAAACTAAATACAAACTTTCACCCAAAATAAAACATCTTTTGATTTAACATAATTATTTCAATGTTGTTAATTTCATTTCAATTTATGAATTCAGGTAAAGTCCAAAAAGAAATATACCGCTTTCACCTTCACCTTGAGATCAATCTTGTTAAAACACAGTGTAAAAGTAGAAAAGGACTCATCCATCCTTTTTAAAAAATATTGCTTTGTTTGGTATTTAAGAAAAAAATTAACTCAATAGCCATTAAAACCAAAGAAACATAAAATGACTGTTATTAATGAAATAAATTAGGAAGAAATATATACCTTACATGGATAATAAAAATTCATTATGGACAAGTTATCCTTATGATATTAGTAACTCTTTTTTTAAATAGTGAAAGATGGGATAACTTTCCATCTACATTGAACATAAACTGATAGCATCAGTTAAACAAATTATATTTTCCAAAACATAAGTAATATGTATAATTAACATTACTTTCTTTCTTATCTTGAAAAAAAAATTAAGATGAATATTATATATATATATATATATATATATATATATATATATATATATATATGTTTGTATATA